>Ga0265798_10004418_pt1 | contig 19410 bp, 19 predicted proteins | sample P3T30metagenome_FD_192430 | JGI IMG/M metagenome (GOLD analysis project Ga0265798, IMG submission 192430) | Plant litter microbial communities from East Loma Ridge, Irvine, California - P3 T30 | ecosystem: Environmental > Terrestrial > Plant litter > Unclassified | place: USA: California... | reverse complement strand
AATTCAAGGTAATCTATTAAAATTTAATAACATAAACTTTTACTTTTGCAAACCACAGCATAACAATGATATTTTCTAAGTCTTTAATTCAATGGTATTTGCAACACAAACGCGATTTACCATGGCGCAAAACCCCACTGCCCTACCCTGTTTGGCTGTCAGAAATTATGCTGCAGCAAACCCGCGTAGCGCAAGGATTACCTTACTTTTTACGTTTTATAGAAGCCTTCCCTACGGTACAGGACATGGCCGCCGCGCCAGAGGAGCAAGTGCTTAAATTATGGCAGGGTTTAGGCTATTACAGCCGTGCCCGCAACCTGCATGCCACCGCAAAACAGGTAGCTTATGATATGGATGGCAACTTCCCGCCTAACTATGCCGGCTTACTAAAACTCAAAGGTGTAGGCGATTACACAGCTGCCGCCATTGCCTCTATAAGTTATGGCGAAGCCGTACCCGTGGTAGACGGTAATGTGTATCGTGTACTGGCAAGATATTTTGGCATCGATACAGATATTTCTAATAGTAGTGCTAAAAAGCAATTTACAGAGCTTGCCGCATCCCTCCTGCCTAAAGATAACGCATCTGCCTTTAACCAGGCCATGATGGAGTTTGGCGCATTGCAGTGCGTACCTAAAAACCCTGATTGCGGCATTTGCATATTTAATAAGGAATGTGCAGCTTTTTTAACCGGCCGTGTAAATCAGCTACCCGTAAAACTTAAAAAAACAAAAGTAACTAACCGTTACTTTAACTATATTATTATTAAGGACGGCGCCTCAAAAACCATTGTAAACCGCCGTAGCGATAAAGGCATATGGTATGGCCTGTACGAGTTTCCGCTTTTAGAGACGCAACTTTTAACAGATGAAGCGGCTACAGTTGCACTCATTAAAGATTTTAATGGCCTTGGCTTTGTGCCAAACAGCATAGAACTGCTGCACCCGGATGTTATAATACACAAGCTTTCGCACCAAAAACTGCACATACGGTTCTGGCAGGCAAGCACTGATTTGCACCTTGCCGAAGCTATTGATAATGAGCAGGTAAAATTGTTTCCTTACCCCATTGTAATTCACAATTTTATGGAGAAGCATTGGGAATGATGATTAATTTTACTAAATTTGGTAGAACACTAAAAACGACGCCATGAACGGGACCTTAAATAAAGTGATGCTCATTGGGCATCTGGGAGACGATGTAAAGATCCATTATTTTGAGGGAGGCAATTGCATAGGGCGGTTTCCGCTGGCTACTAACGAGGTGTATATTAATAAGCAAACTAACGAGAAGATAACCAGTACAGAGTGGCACAATCTTGTAGTGCGCAACAAGGCTGCCGAAATTTGCGAAAAATACCTTACTAAAGGCGACAAGATATATATAGAAGGCCGCATAAAATCGCGCCAGTGGCAAGGCGAAGATGGCCAGACTAAGTATACTACAGAGATACAGGTTACAGAGTTTACCTTCCTTACAGTTAAAAAAGAGGTAGACAGCCACAAGCAGCCCTTTACCCAAACTATGGGCGAACCTGCTAAAACTAACTACGATATGCCGAGCGTACCGGCTAATGACGACCTGCCGTTTTAATGTTTAACTAATACACCACATTTTGGACCCCGGCCCCGCGAGTTACATTTCGATAGATTATAACCTTACAGCAGGTTTTGCAGGCATTGTATTCCTGCTTTTATGCTCTGCATTTATATCCGGCACAGAGGTAGCTGTATTCTCGCTATCGCCTCAGGATATCGACAAAATAAGCGCGAAAACACCCCGCCAGGGAAGCCTGATAAAACAATTACTGCAAAAGCCAAAAAAGCTGCTTGCCACAATTGTAATTACAAACACCTTTATAAACATTGCCATTATCATCTTTTTCTTTAAGATGAACGCCTTTTCTGCAGTGCACATCCCCTGGCTTCGTTTTGGTATCGAGGTAGCCATTATAACATTCCTTATATTGTTGTTTGGCGAGGTAATACCCAAGGTGTATGCCGGCCGTAACAACCGCCGTTTTTCGCGTGCAGTTGCCTATCCGCTTTTTATATTAAACAAAGCGCTTTCGCCACTTAGCATCCCCATGCGGGAAGTAACGTTGTGGCTCAACAAAAAATTTGGATTAGAGAAGTCAGAATTATCGGTAGACCGATTATCCCAGGCCTTAGAACTTACCGATTATGGCGATGCCACTGCCGAAGAACAAAAGATACTGGAGGGTATAGTAACCTTTGGCAATACAGAGGCTCGGCAGGTTATGAGTCCGCGTATCGATATTTTTGCTTTAGATGTTACCGAACCTTTTTGCGATATACTCCCCAAAATAGTGAAAACCGGTTATTCGCGCATACCGGTTTATCGCGATAATATAGACCAGATTGAAGGTGTACTATTTTTAAAAGACCTCATACCCTATATAGACAGCACCGAATTTGAATGGCAAAACATACTGCGCCAACCTTTTTTTGTGCCGGAAAACAAAAAACTGGACAACCTGCTAAAGGAATTTCAGGAAATGAAAAACCACCTTGCAGTTGTAGTAGATGAGTATGGCGGCACATCGGGCATTATTTCGCTTGAAGATATATTAGAAGAAATTGTGGGTGATATAAGCGATGAGTTTGACGACGAAGATATTATTTTCTCTAAAATAGACGATCGCAATTACCTGTTCGACGGCAAGATAGGCCTAAAAGATTTTTACCGGATTACGGGCATTGACGAGGAGTCTTTTGAAGAGGCCAAAGGCGAAGCCGAAACTCTTGCGGGCCTTGTACTGGAGTTAACAGGCAATTTTCCTAAAAAAGGGCAAAAAATTAGCTTTAATGGCAATATCTTTACGGTCGAATCTGTTGATAAGAGAAGGATTAAACAAATTAAGGTTACGCTGGCATGAAAATGATACAAAAACTTTTAGGATTAGGATTACTTATTGCTGCGGGCGTGCTTAGCACAAGCTGCCAGGAAGAGACTGTGCCTAAGCCTAAAGCGTTCCTGAGGCTTGATTATACAGTGGGCGAATATAAGCCCTTCGAAACAGGCTGCCCCTATACTTTTAGTTATAATGAACTGGCACGGGTTAAAGAAAAAGGGCAGTGCAATTTTACTATAGAGTACCCTAAAATGAAGGCAACTATTTACCTTACTTACAAGCCGGTAAACAACAATCTCGAAAAATTGCTACATGATGCCGAAGAGCTTACTTACAAGCATGTTATTAAAGCCGACAACATAAACTCACAGCCGTTTATAAATGCCGACAATAAGGTTTATGGTATGTTCTCGCAGGTGGGTGGCGATGCCGCTACCAATGCCCAGTTTTATGTAACCGATAGCACACGCCATTTCCTTACAGGCTCGATGTACTTTTATGCAAAACCTAATTATGACTCTGTAATGCCTGCTGCAAGCTATATTAAAGAGGATATGCGAAGCCTAATGGAAACCATTATCTGGAAGTAGAAACATAGCTGTGCTATGTATAACATTTATATTGTCAACTTCGGTTTTGTTCCGTTCCGAATGCAGCGGAGCAAAATTAAAAGAATTTCTTTTTGCTCCATGACATTTCTCCTTCACTTAAATGGAAAGCCCGTCGTCAAGATCCGCTGTTGCTCAGCATCAGCACCAATCAGCGTTCCTCATACAATCAATAGTGTAATCGTAAACTATTAATCACAAAAAAAGCAGCCCTAAAGCTGCTTCTATATAGTTTGATAAATACCTACAGGCTTCCGCCTTTAGCTTCGTGGCATGATGCCTTTTTAGCGTCGGCTCCTTTACTGCAGCATCCGCCTTTTTTAGCATCCGGAGCTGAAGGGGCTTTAGCATCAGTTTTAGCTGTTGTAGTCTTAGTTTCTTTTTTCTTTTTCTTCTTGTCTTTGTCATGTCCGGCAGCGTCAAAAAATGCTTTATCGCCAGATGATTTTACATTAGATACTTTATAAGCACCGTCTGCAATTTTCTCAACCGTTTGTACAAAACTCTCGGCAGTCTGCTTTGCCGGGTCGAAAGATATTGTAGCAGTTTTACTGTCAAAATCTACCTTAGCTTTCTCTACACCATCCATTTTAGAAAGTTTTTGCTCTATAGTGGCAGCGCAACCCATAGGGCAGGTCATACCATCAATTTTAAAACTGGCAGTCTCAAGATTAGCAGCCGTGTGCTTGTTCTGTGCGCTATCTGTAACAACATCCTTGGCAGGAGTCTCTAAATTACCATCTTTAGATGTGTCTTTACAACTTGCAAAAAGTAACGCCGCAACGGCTATAAGTGAAAGTTTTTTAGCAAAATTCATAAGTAGCTTTTATATTAGTTTAATATCTGCAATATAACAGATTACAAATTTATGCAAAAACACTTTTGTAAGTGCTGTATCGTGCGTTAAATTTTGGAATTCCTAAAAACGATCAGGATAAAAAGGTAGTAGTATACAGTGCTGCGCTTAATTTTAACGCTCACGGGGGTTACAACCATGTTTAGTATCCCTACACCACTCTCTTAACCACATACGTTACAATAGCCCAGATTATAAGTTGGTTATCTTCAGTTACCTTAATGGGCTGGTAGGCGTTATTCTCGGGCATAAGGTACAGGCAGTCAGTCTCAAGCTTAAGGCGCTTTACAGTAAACTCACCATCTATAAGGCATATGGCAATGCGGCCGTCGGCGGGTTCTATGCTCCGGTCTATCACGAGCAGGTCGCCGTCGTCTATTCCCGCATTAATCATAGACGATCCCGCTACTTTTATATAAAAAGTGCTCAGCGCGTTTCGGGTAAGGTACTGATTAAGGTCGATTTTATACTCCATAAAATCGAGTGCCGGAGATGGGAACCCTGCCGATACGCTATGGCTTATAAGTGGCAATGCAGTATCTTCTCCCTGCCTCGGAAAATGGAAAGTAAGTGCCGCCATTTTATTTTTATCTACCTGCATGTTACCACGAGTATATCATTAATATCAGTAGTGTAGCGCGGCGACATCATATTTTGCTGCATATCCCAGGTTTTTTTTGCCTGTGCGCCCAGCCTTACAATCCTTCCCCCCATCTTACTGTTTACCTTGTCCATAGCCTGCATAAGTGCCAGGTGTCTCGGGTCTTCTTCGGCAAACATACTAAACTGCTTAGTGCTATCCGGCACAAGCTCGCTCACTATAACTCCTGCTTTTTTAAATTTAATTGTTGTGGTGCTTTCCAGCATTTCCTTTAACAATTGTATAGCTGCACCGCTTATAGTGAGGGCAGAGTTTGTAGCAAAAGGCAGCGTAACGGCCCTGCTGTAATGGTACTTAGAGTTCTCTATCTTATGTTTATCTGCTACGAGCATCACAATAATTGTGTGGCACATAGAGTTTTGCTTCCGCAGTTTTTCGGCTGTAACGGTGGCAAAAGTGCTTACCCGCTCCCGTATAAGGTCGTAGTCAGTTAATTGTTTAGGGAAGCTGCGCGTTGTGGCAATGCTCTTCTTTTTTTCGGGCACGGCACCGTCGCTTATAGCAGGCGTTCCCTCTAATTCCATTTTAATCCGCATACCTATAACGCCCATTTCACTTTTAATCCAGGGCTCTAAGTGGGGCAGCGTAAAATCATAGGCCGTATTTATATTTTTAGCTTTAAGCTTTTTAACCGTTCTGTAACCTATGCCCCAAACGTCTTCTATCTTAAGCCATTTTAGGGCCTTTATGCGTTTCTCATCGGTATCGATAACATAAACGCCACGGGTACGCTCCTGGTACTTTTTTGCAATGCGGTTAGCCGCTTTAGAGAGAGTTTTAGTAGATGCCACTCCCACACAAATAGGCAGGCTGAGCCACTTTAATACACAGTTACGCATCTCTAAACCTTTGGCATGAAAATCAGGCACATTAATGCCATTAAAATCAAGAAAAGCCTCATCTATACTATATACCTCAACATTTGGAGTATATAGATGCATGATACCCATAACGCGTTCGCTTAAATCACCATATAAAGAATAGTTAGATGAAAACACACCAACATTATTTGCTTTAAGCATATCCCTGATTTTAAATTCGGGTGTGCCCATTCCTATGCCTAATGCCTTTGCCTCTTCACTGCGTGATATAATGCAGCCGTCGTTATTAGACAGTACCACAAGAGGCCTTCCCTGCCATTGCGGCTGAAAGACCCTCTCGCAGGAGGCATAAAAGTTATTGCAGTCTATTAATGCATACATAGTATTACAAAGGTAGATAATTACTTTATAGACAATTGTTAATTAGATAATGAGGAATTGTTGCAGTGCAAAATATTAAATAAATCTTAATTGGTTTGCAGGCACTTAAGTATAAACCTACATTTAATACACAATGAACATTGATCCTTAATGAAGTAGCAGGAATCTCGTTTTTTAATTGCCGATGCAAACGCTAAGTCGCTTACTTAAATATAACCTTAAAAACAATAATATGAGAAATGCATTTATTATAGTTCTTATTGCAGCGGGTATGTTAAGCTGTAAACAGGAGGATCATTTAAAATGGCCAAAAGCCAAAGGTGTAATTGTGGGCGATGGCAGCAATGGCAGGATAGGTAAGGGTTATTCGTCATATTTTGATGTAAAGTTTACCGGTGCCGACGGCAAAGAATATACCGGGCAATTTAAGGCTGAAACTACGTTTACGACGCGGAACGTGGGCGATTCGCTCGAATTTTATTATGAGCCTGCACACCCGCAAAATTTGTATGATGAAGATACATATAACCAAATGCAACGCCAAAATTAATTTTATACGACTGCAAAAGCTATTATGAATATTTGAAGGCAACTTATTTAGTTTCGATACTTTTTAAGATGCGGGTAAGTAAATCGGGTGTTGCTCCTACATAAGATGCTACCATATCATGCGGAATGTGGTGTGCAACATGCGAATATTTTTCCAGGAATTTTAAATATTTTTCTTTCTCGTTCATGCTTATGCTTTCGCTGATAAACCGCTGAGAAACCTCTATGTTTTTTTGTATCATGCCATTCATCAGCACATTAAAAGTTTCAACTTTTTTACAAAGCTCATGAAAATCGTTTTGAGATATAAGTATTACATGACTATCTAATACTGCATCTACGCTAAACGTTATTGGCCTGCCTGTTAAAAGGCTCGCCCTGTCGCCCACCCAGTAATTTTGCGGTGCAAAATTTGTTGTTTGCTCGCTGCCGTAATCATCTATAATGAATGATCGTAACAAACCGCTACACACAAAGGTATTTTGCGACCATAAAGAACCTTCCTGTACAAGCGTTTCGTCTTTGTTTACTTTAATAACATTGCTTACTGCCTTTATCTGGCTTATCTCCGCCATTGTAAATTTGGCTTTATCCTGTAAATAGCAGCTAAAATTTTCGAACATAGGCTTACGTAGTATATTTCAAAGATAAATAAAAATTTATATTCCGCATTATCCGTTTTTTATAGGGCGGATTTTGTTAAAAGGAAGCCAAACGCTTCTTAAAGAAGCATTGATTATTTTATTATGAGTAACTTTATGGTATAACTTTTAAAAAAGAACACATGTCTTTATTAGCAGGTAAAGTGGCAGTAGTTTCGGGCGCAGGATCCGGAATTGGCCGCGCAATAGCCGAAACTTATGCGCTTGAAGGCGCTAAAGTTGTTGTGGCAGATGTAAGTACAGAACACGGCGAAGAAACCGTGAAAGCGATAAAAGATGCAGGAGGTGACGCCATATTTGTAAAGGCGGACTCCTCATTAGCAGATGATAATAAGAAACTTGTAGAAGCTGTAGTGGCACAATACGGCAGGCTGGATGTTGCCTGTAACAATGCAGGCATAGGCGGTCCTGCTGCGCCTACCGGAGCGTATGACCCGGAAGCCTGGGACAAAGTTATTGCCCTAAACCTCAGCGGTGTGTTTTATGCCTGCCGCTACCAGTTAGAGCAAATGGAGAAAAACGGCGGAGGAAATATTGTGAACATAGCTTCTATTCATGGTACAGTTGCCGCACCTAATAGTGTGGCGTATACAGCAGCTAAACACGGGGTGGTAGGCTTAACTAAAAACATTGCTGCAGAGTACGGGCAAAAAAACATTCGTTGCAACGCGGTGGGCCCCGGCTATATAGAAACACCATTGCTTACTGCTCATGCTAATAAGGATATGCTGCATGCTCTCGAAGCTAAGGCGCCTATGAACAGGTTAGGTACACCACAGGAAATTGCAGATCTTGTTGCATTCCTTAGTTCAAATAAGTCATCGTTTACCACAGGCAGCTATATAATTGCCGATGGTGGCTACACTATTATTTAATAGCTTTTTATATTGTTGGGATGAAGGGCTGTCTTTAGGGGCAGCCTTTTGTGTTTTAAATACAAGCTACGTGTAACCTTATGGTATCAGGAGTTAGGGTTATATTTTTATTCACCACAAAAAGCCGGTAGCTACTGCATAGCTGCTTTTTTACGTTCTCTTAAAAACATGTAAATCATACCCATTAAAACAATACCTGCAGAGATGTACATTAATAGCGGTATACGTGCAATAACGTCCTGGTAATACCACCCGGAAAATAGCGCCCCAAGGCCTATGCCTGCTTCAAGTGCTATATACATAGTGGCTACTGCCTTACCCCGGTGGTCCGGCAGGCTAAGATCTATCGTCCAGGCATTAAGCGCAGGTGAAAGTATACCTGCTGCAATACCATAAATTACAGCCGCAAAGAAAAGCTCGGTAAGGTTTTGAGAAAAGCCGGTTAGTGTAATACCCAGAGCCAAAAGTACAAGCCCTATTTTAATGATGCGTATGCGCCCGTAACGGTCTGAGGCTTTTCCTGCCACAAACCTTATAATGAGCGATGCCGTTGTAAAAATTACAAAGAACGTACCCTTGTTAGGCACACCTATAGATGGTGTAAAATCTGGTAAGAGGGTAAGCAATACCCCGCTGCTTACGTAAGATGTAAAAGTAACTATCGCAGCAGGAAGCACCTCGGGGGCAATAATATCTTTACGGGATATTTTAAGCAATGCAAGGCTAAACTTTTGTTTTACCTTAATAGTCTCCTTAAGGTTCATAAGGATAAGTATAGACATTAGCGCAAAAGCAGATGAGACATAAAAAAGTACATTTAACGAAAAATGCCTTGTTACATAATCTCCTATTGCCGGGCCTATAGCCATACCAGTACTAAAGCACAAACCGTGTATGCCCAGGGCTTCTCCCCAACGCTCTTTTGGGGCAATATCTGCAACATAAGCGGCGGTAGCGGTGGGCTTAAAGCCTGTACTAAAACCATGAAGCAGCCTTAAAAACAGGAAACCTGCCACAGAGCCTAATATAGGGTACAATAAACCACACACAAAGCATACTATAGAGCCAAATGCCATTACAGGTACACGGCCCACCGTATCTGTAAGCCGGCCGCTAAACGGGCGGGATATACCTGCAGTAAGTGTAAACAGGGCTATAATGAGGCCCTTATATTCGGCGCCACCAAGACTGCTAAGGTATGCAGGCAACTCCGGAATAAGCATGTTAAAGCTTGCCGAAAACAGCAGCGAACTTAAACAAAGCAGCCCAAAATGCAGGTTGTATATAGGATGTGTTTCTTTTTGCATATTTTTTGAAGTTGGCAAAGCTACGACTTTGATTTTAAATTTTGTCTCGCAGATTTCATATTGCATCCATGCCACTAATAATGCCCGTAAAATATATGCGTGCATTAACTCTAAAATTGTAATTTAGTGCGGTTAAGATTTGATAATGAAAAACCAGCTTGCACTACTCGTTACCCTCTTTTTTTTACATACATTTTTGGCACACAGCCAGTCCGGGCCTAAGGATATTATGCAAATGCACTATGCCGCCGCAAAGCAAAACACACTCGACCTATACCTTCCTGATACTTTTACAGAAACCACCCCTGTTGTTATTTTATTACACGGTGGCGCATGGGTAATGGGTGGTACGGAGTATACCGCTAAAACTGCTAAAGACCTGCGTAATATGGGCTTTGTGGTTGCCAATGTAGATTATCGTTATGTAAACGACACTGTACATGCCCGCGACTTGCTCATGGATATAGACAAAGCCGTTACTTTTATACAAAAAACAGCAAAAGAATACCACTTTAAACCGGCTGGCTACCATATGGCGGGCATAAGTGCCGGTGCACATTTAGCATTGCTGTACGGCTACACAAGCCTCAAAAGTATTAAATCTATCACGGCATTATGCCCACCAACCCGGCTGGATGATGTAGAGACTCTAAAGGCGCTGCAAAAACATGACGTGGTAAAAAACGTAGAACTGTTGGCAGGCGCAACATATATTGAAGGTAAAATTCCGAGCCCGAAATTTACTACCGTTAGCCCATATGCCCACGTTAAGGCCACACCCACACTTTTATTTCATGGCGACAATGATGACCTTGTGCCTTACACCCAGTCGATATTTTTATATGAGGTGTTAAGGCAAAAAAACATTACAGCAAAATTTATAGCTATGGAAGGCAAAGGCCATGACTGCGGCATGAACCAACCCGACAGCGAAAAGCGTGTGCTCGACGAAATTGTAAAATGGGTAAAAGAGTATAATTAGGCCGTCTTACAGCAAGCTAATTTTAATACAATTTTATTCTTTAGCGGTAATTTCGTTCGTAATTTGCTTTGTGTGGTGGTAACCTCAACTTTATATAAGTTACCCTTTGCCATTGCGCTATATCAAATTTATTATGACAGCACCCCTTATGAAGAAATTATTGCTCACGGTTATTATTGCAGGATCGGCCGTTGCTCAAAATAAAAATCCACAACTGGAAGAAGTTGCCGAATTTGGCAGGAACCAGCCTATTGGCGTTGCCGTACAAACTTCAACTAACCGTTTGTTTGTGTCATTTCCGCATAATGAACCTTTTCTGTATGCCGTAACCGAAATTAAAAATGGTAAACGAGTACCCTACCCCAACGAAGAATGGAATACGGCCGCGAAAGATGACCGCCATTATAATAATGTGCAGGATATGTACACCGATGATAAAGGTTTTTTATGGGTGTTAGATTCTAAGCCGGCAGGAAACGCCTCGGTATTTGGAGATTCGGGAAAAGAAAAAATGGGTGAATTTAAACTGATACAGTTCGATCTTTCGACTAACAAAGAGGTAAAGACTTATTTTTTCAACGGGCTTCCGAAAGACAAAAGCGGCCTTAACGATGTACGTATTGATACGGGGAAGCAGCTTGCATATCTGTCTGATCCGGGTTTGAAAGCCATTGTAGTATTAGATTTGAAAACTGATACGGTTCGCGTCGTTCTGCAGGGAGACAAATCAACGATTGTTACACCAGGCTACAACCTGAACATTGAAGGAAAGGACATGCTGGATGATAAAGGCAAGCCTTTTAGCAGCAATATAAATGGTATAGCACTTACTAAAGATAACAAGTACTTTTATTACAAACCCATAAATCACGATAATTTATACCGTATTGAGACCAAATTCCTGGCAGATGTTACACTGTCCGGAGAAGCGCTGTCTGCTAAAGTAGAAACGGTTGCCAAAACAGGAGTTACCCACGGGCTTGAATGCGATGCTAATGGAAATATTTACTACGGGCATTCGCCCAGCCATTCTATAAAATATGTATCGCCAGATGGTAACGTGCATACTCTTGTTACTGATGACAGGATTGTATGGCCGGACTCTTTTGGTGTAGGTAGTGATGGTTACCTGTACTTTAGCGCTGCGCAAATTAACCGGCTGCCCAAGTATAACAAGGGCGAAGATAAAGTAACCTATCCGTTTAGGGCATACAGGGTTAAAATGCCAAAATAAAATTACGTTCTAATAAGTATTAGACTTTAAATTAAAGCTGCCTGTGGGCAGCTTTAATTTTTTAGACCTGTAAATGTAAATGCCGATGTCGTTTCTGTAATGTCACAAAAAGCCAACTGTCAATAAACAAAAAAGCTCCGGCATGACCGGAGCTTTTTAAAGCAGCATTAAGAATCAGGTTATCATTAGCTGCCTTACGAAACTTATATAAAAATTATTTTACAACTATTTTGCGGGTCTCTTTACGGTTACCATCCTGAACGGTTACCATGTAAACCCCTTGCTGCACATTTTGCAAATTTACGTTACCGGAGAACATCGCCGCGTTAGCATAGGTAATATTGTAAACTACCCTGCCACTGATATCATTGACAACGATATTTATTTTGTTTTGAGATTCTGAATTAAATTGCACCGTAAATGCCCCGGTAGTGGGGTTAGGAAATATAGCAAATTGCTTAAGGCCAAAGCTTTCTGCCCCTAATGCAGTTGCCGTTTGTGTACATACTACAACAGACCACGAATTTATGTTACCGGTATCCTGATTTTCAGAATCTTTTATACGCAATCTCCAATTACCATTGGCTGTGGCGCCTGCAAATGCAGAAAGAGGTGTTTGCGGAGAATAGGTCCCTGTTGTAGGGCTGTCACAAAGTACAGAGCCGCTACCATCGCTAAATGTTATATTAAAATCCTCGTTTGTGCTGCATTGCTGGTTCCACAGGTTAACTGTTGTGCCTGCCGGATTAACAATATTAACTGTCAGGTCGCTAACGTAGGTGTGGGAAACATCTACAAGTACTTTAACGCTCGATACTGTAACGCCGGGCGCAGATATTGCCAGGGTTTGGGTCGTAAACGATGATGCACCATCGGGGATGGTAAGGCCGGTATTATTTGTATAGGTAGTACAATCGTTTATTACTGTGTACCCTATAGCGAATTCTTTTTGATTTAGCGCATAAAATATATTATCTGCTGCCTGTACCATAATACGGCAATGTATACCACTGGCAGTTAGCGGCACCGTGATAATTTCGCTGCCGTCGTTAGGCGTATTGGTAAGCAAAGGAGTAAAAGTTAACCCTGCATCTGTAGATAAAAGGATATTTACATTTGCAGCATTTATGTTGTTTGCCGTGGTTCCGGCAACATTCCATGCAATAGTTTGCTGACTCCCGGCTGTCCATGATTCGGCTTCCGTATTTTGCGATGTTACAATAAAAGGCCCTGCTGCGCTCTTAACAATAACATTAACCTCATCGGTCTTGGTTTGTCCGCCTGCGGCAATATTGTCTCTGCCGGTCAATGTAAAATGCAGCGTTCTTCCTACAGCAGGAACAGTTTCCCAGGTGGTGGTAAGGGTATTGGCAACCACGCTGCTAAAATCAGGAAAGTAACGTGTTGCAGATGTACTTGGGGCTATAGACCGAAACAACGCACCAGATGTTTTGGTGGGCAACGCAAAGCTGTTATCTCCGGATGTGGCATTGCTTGCACTATCATGCTGCTCCCATGTGTAGCTCACGCTTGCCTGGTTTACATTTGCGCCTACTGCTTTTAGCACAAAAGCCGTCCCTTTAGGTATGCTGTAATTTACACCGGCATTTATAACAAGCGCAGCATTAGTAAGAGGCGTAGCTACAGGGCAGCTTTTGCCGGCAAGGTTTTCCTGAACCTGATCGATACTTGCGTAGGTAAAATAATCATCAGAATTTGCCTGAACATCATAAGCGTCTGTTATGCCTGCATATCCCATTATACTGCTGCCACTACCGGGCTCTGTTTGTGCACCGCTGCCTTCATACTGAAAAGAGAAGGTGTGGTTTGCACCAAGTTGGTGTCCCATTTCGTGTGCCACATAATCTATATCAAATGTATCGCCTTCGGGAGCACCGTTAGAGGGTGATGTTATGCCACTGCCTTTAGAGCCGTCTTCGCAAACACAACCCACGCAGCCTGCGTTACCGCCACCACCGGTAGCGCCAAAAAGATGGCCTATATCATAAGCATCTTCACCTACCGTAGCGGTTAGGTTAGCCTGCAACTCTGCATTCCAGTTATCCATGTTTGTTGCGCCGGAGTATGGGTCTGTAGCTGCGCTTGTGTAAATAAGGCTTGCCTCATCATCTATAAGTAAGAGGTTTACGGCAAAATCTACTTCATATACACCATTAACGCGGCTCATTGTTGCATTCATTGCGGCGAGCGCACCTGCAACGGTGCGGCCATGGTATACGGTATACTCTCCTGTACAGGAAAGGGCAAGCCTTAATGTTTTAAGCGATAAACCGTCAGACAGTGCTGCTCTGTTGGCACGATCTGCTGCATGCTGCACGCTGCGGTCATCAATTGTGGTACAGTTAAATGGCAATTGACCCTTACCACGCTTCGCTCCCGAATTAAACAATGCATATACTTTACCATTTGTGGTATACGGCTCTATAAATTCTGTTTGCTTATCAGCACGCAAAACCATTGTTTGTATGCCTTTTGGCGACATACTTATTCTTAAATGAGCCGTGGGGTCTTCCACACCATTACCCACATAAGACCGTATGTCAGGAAATTGCGCCTGTAGTGCAGGTGAAAAGTTAGACGCTTCAAACACAACGAAATGTTCTGTAGTTCCATTTATGGCAGGCAGGGCAATTTCGACACCTTTGCCTCCTGAATTTTTTTGTGGTGCTGTTGCAAGTAGTGCACCCAGTAGATCTGTATCGATGCTTATAAAGCTAATATTGCGTTTAGCAACAGAAAAGGTTTGTTTAACCTCTCCCATAGTCGCAGCCTTATCTGCGGTAACCGTGGTCCAGCTTTTTACCGTCTGGGCATAAGCGGCTGTAAGGCTAAATACAGCAGTAATGCATAATAGGAAATTTTTTTTCATTGTAGTTTTCAATTTAGGTAAGGCTGTAAAGATAGCACCACCTGCCCGTATATTAACCTGCGTTTAAGCGGCGTTTACCTACAAAAACTTATGCTAAACCGGTAAAAGCTGATAATACAGCTTTTGTTAGCCCATTTTCATTGCATTATTTACAATAGGCTGCAATAGTTTCTCCTCATTAAACATGCAGATAAACAGCATGAAAAAAGCCACACTTTGTGGGCATGGCTTAAATAGTGATAATGAAAACAATACCTCATTGCCTTAACATCTCGTTTAGCTAAAGCAATTCGCAATGAATATGCAGGTTTAAATAAGAGGACTAACTCTGCCTCAAAATTACGGTAACTGTTTGGTTGAAATTAATAATTGAGGTGTAGCGGTTATTTTAGGAGGTGAACAACATTTATTTTTTACTTTTTTACGGGTTTCCGAATTTTTGTATTGAGTATTATATTATATTGCACGGCAAATCAACAATTTAAACCACCACCTTATTACGAAAAAAAAATTAACGGGCCTGCTCGCCGACGTGTTGCTTATCCTTACCGGCTGTAATAATAATATCGATGCCGCACCTTTACAGCATAAAATGGAGAATTCAGGCATTAAAGGGCATTTTAAAGACTTCCCGGAGTTAGAGTCCTTGTTTGATAAAGCCATGCCTAAAAACAATTCCGGACATGGTAAAGCAAAAGCCGTAGGCATTTACGATTTTAAAATTGACAGCACTTTTATAACAAAAAGAGTAGGCCCTAAAGGCACTTCTTATACAATGGCTATTTACAGGGACTCTACCTATAAATTTATAGAAAATCTTATTATTTGCGACAGGGGTAACTTTACCGAGGCCTATATTATGTCTTATTTCCCAGATAGTGAATTTGAAAAGAAAGAAAATGCGCAATACCATTTTATTGGTGGGATGAGCCTTGCTAAGATAGATTATGGCAAAGTGCCAAAAGCCGGTATTAGTTGTGCATCTGTTACGGTTACCTATTGTGACTATAGCGACAATAATACCCCCAACACTCACGTTGCAGGGCCTAATTGCGGAACCACATATAATATAACTACCACCCTTTGCCACGGAATACTTACCAGTGACTATTTTAACCCCGAAATGCAGCCTATGCAATTTATTAGAGGCACAAGGGGTTCCGGTGGCGGGTCGAGCTCGAATCCTACCCCTCCTAATTCGACCGACTTTAACCTAACTACCCAGCCACAGTTAACATTAAGTGCAGAAGCACAGTTTTATCGGGGTTTGTCGGCTACACAGAAAGTGTTTTGGAATAATACTGCGAATGCAACAGTAGTTGCAAACATTAAAGAATTCTTTCGCATAGAAGGATATACACAAGATAACCGCACTATGATGGAAGACGTTATTGATGTCTTAATTAGTAACCCATCACCTATTTACACGGCAAATAACTATCCAGGTATAGATGACGACATGCCTTATAGATGGTGGCAGGATTCTAATTATATAAAAAATAATTTGCAAATAGCACCCGAGAACCCAAATGCCCCGGTAGAGGCCCCTAACTCGTTAGAAGTGTTATTATTTAAAACTTATCCCCAACTGGCGTTACTGCATATAAATAATTCAATTAATGCTATGAATAGAGCTGAAGAACTTGTCGATACATCTGTATATACCCACGCGCATAACGGAAAAGGCGATGCCTTTAGGCATGCATACTGGAATGCTCTTGATGCTGCTGAATTTGGTGCATTTTTTACAAAAGTATTCACTGATGCACACGAGTGGAACTCTGGTAATCATCCGTTAGAAACGGCTATGGATTTTCATAATAACGGTGTGGGGAGGTTAATCGGCGAAAATTATTCATTTACTACGCCCGATAGCGTGATAGAAGCAATGGTACATACTTTCTTAGGAAATGGTGATTTAAAATATTTGAGTCCCCTCGGTGAGTCCCAAAATAATTATGGACAAATATTACAATCAACTACCATTAAATTTACAAATCAGTAATATGAAAAAAGGCATTGTACCAATTGGAATATCAAGTTCGCTTGTACTACTTTATTGCTTGGTCTTTATGAATTTTCAGGTTAAGGTTGCTGTTACAAATGTATCTGAAACAGTTTATGATTCTGTAAGTGTATATGTTTTTCCTGACAAAAGGATAACTTTTTATAATGTGAAGCCTCATGATACACTTAGCAAAATTTTTGATTATAAAAACTTTAGTTATCCAAGAGGCGAGCATACTGCATCTGTAATATCAGCATATAAAGATGATTACTATTTTGTTCAGGGATCAGGGTTAATTGATACTCCTTTTGCTCTTTTAAAAGAAGAATATAATTATTTTATCTACGATGGATATATAACAACAAAAAAAGATTTTAAACCCGTAAAACTTCCTGAGAAATATAAGATTTCTGAAATGCCAAAGGAAAGTATCGAAAAAGTAAATAAAGATAGATAGCTTAGGTTACTTTTCCGGATGATTTAACTTTTAATAGGCCTAAACAAAAGCCCGCCTAAAGTAATGTTAGGCGGGCTTTTTTAATTTGATTTAATATAGTTCATTATGATTATTCCAAGCGGTATTATAACGGTATTATTATAATAAGTACCTTACGGTAGCTAATATTGCATTTGCCTTTTAAATATGAAAACTATTATCTTATTTATTTTATTTGCAACACCTGTATTATCCCAAGATTTAAATTATCTTAAGTCTCAGGATACAGTATATATTGTATTAAAAGACATGGTTAAAGTCGCCTTTAAGAAGCTGGAGTTTAAAAAATTTAATTTTGAATCGGAAGGGAATGGAAAACTTAATCAATATAATTTGATAGACAGCATTAATCGTAGAATTAGTATTATAGTCCCAAAGGACATTAAGGAACCATCCTCAGATAGAAGTATAAATGTAAAAAGGAAAAAATTTCTAAAAAAAAATAACGCACGAATAATAACTTTAGATTTTATAAAACAGTATTATCCAGACGAACTTTTTTTTAATTATTTAGGGCTTACTACAACAAAAATGAATAAAGTAATATATATAATTGATGAAGATAGTTATAATCGAAGAGATAGAAATTTGTCGCTACGAAAAGCTTTTATTGAAGCATGGTCATATTCGGAATTTTAATGAAAAAACTACTATTTATATTATTACTCTCATGCAATCTTTTTGCACAAGATATAGATTTTTTAAAATCTCAGGATACTTTATTCATAGCCCTAACAAAAGTTGAATATAATAATACCGAAAGGTCCGCATTTAAAAAATTTACATATGAATCGTTTGGCAATGAAAAAACTAATGAATACAAATTTACAGACAGTATAGGCAGGCACATTTATATTCAAACTTACAATGGTAACTTAAATGATATTAATCCTAACAATAAAATAATTAAACGAAAGGAATTTTTAAAGAAAAACAAGGACAGAATAATCACCCTCAATTTTATAAAGCAATATTATCCAGATCAACTGTTTATTGGATATTTAGGAGTTACAACGTTTAGTTTAGGCACTAAGGTTATATATATTATTGACGAAAATAGTTTAAAAAGGAAACACAGGAAAATTACTTTGCGGAGGGCTTATTGTACTGCTATTTCATACGCTCAATTTTAATGAAAAAACTACTACTTATATTGTTACTCTCGTGTAATCTTTTTGCACAGGATGTAGATTTTTTAAAATATCAGGATACGGTATATATTGTTTTTACAACACCCAAAAATTTAGTTTCTGAAAAATTTAAAGGCTTTTCAATTACATATATAACCTCTAAATATAAAAACGGGTACTACATTAATGACAGTTTAAGAGGGCAGATATTCGTTCAAACAGAAAACGATTATAATCATGGTAGAAAAACAAAAAACATTATATGTAACCGTAGAAAATTTTTAAAGGAAAATCAAAATAAAATAATTACAATGGATTTTATTCAACAGCATGGCGTGGCAAATGTTTTTAATGATATCCTGCGGGGAAATAAAAAGAAAACAATATACCTTATTGATAAGCGCAGCCTGAAAAAAAGAAAAATATCTTAAAAAAGGCGATCTTCGCGGCTGTTGGCTATGAGGAATTATAACTGAGTAACATAAATAGAGTCCACCTAATATTAGTTTAGGCGGACTTTTTTAACTTGAATTAATCTCTCTTTAGATTTTGACGAAAATATCTTTGTAACTACTATTAAATTCACAAATAAGTAATATGAAAAAAGGCGTTGTATCAATTGTAATATCAGGTTCGCTTGTCCTACTTTATTACTTGGTCTTTATGAATTTTCAGGTTAAGGTTGCTGTTACAAATGCATCTGAAACTGCGTATGATTCTGTAAGTATATATGTTTTTCCCAACAAAAGAATAACTTTTTACAATGTGAAGCCTCATGACACACTTAGGAAAATTTTTGATTATAAAAACTTTTGTTATCCAAGAGGCGAGAGTACTGCATCTGTAATATCAGCATATAAAGATGATTACTATTTTGTTCAGGGATCAGGGTTAATTGATACTCCTTTTGCTCTTTTAAAGGAAGAATATAATTATTTTATCTACGACGGATATATAACAACAAAAAAAGATTTTAAACCCGTAAAACTTCCTGAGAAATATAAGATTTCTGAAATGCCAAAGGAAAGTATCGAAAAAGTAAATAAAGATAGATAGCTTAGGTTACTTTTCCGGA
>Ga0265798_10004414_pt1 | contig 19421 bp, 18 predicted proteins | sample P3T30metagenome_FD_192430 | JGI IMG/M metagenome (GOLD analysis project Ga0265798, IMG submission 192430) | Plant litter microbial communities from East Loma Ridge, Irvine, California - P3 T30 | ecosystem: Environmental > Terrestrial > Plant litter > Unclassified | place: USA: California... | reverse complement strand
TTATCGGCTGCGCTGAAAACTTGGGCCCCTGCCTGCGCAGGGGCGACGTGCTGATTGTGTTGGCCATAAAACGCCGTCGCTGCGCAGACGTGACGTGCTAATTGTGTTGGCCATAAAACGTCGTCCCTGCGTAGGCAGGGACCCAAGTTCGATGCCTTATCGACTGCGTTGAAAACTTGGACCCCTGCCTGCGCAGGGGTGACGTGCTGATTGTGTTGGCCGTAAAACGTCATCCAGGGATTCGATGAAGATCAGCGCACCGCCCGCGTCCAGTACCCCGGCCTTGCATACGCCGCCTTCAAGGTATCGATGAACGCCCGTACCCGCGCCGGCAAATGGCGCTGCTGCATATAGACCGCCATGATGTCGTAGTCGGGCAGCGCGTAGTCGTCCAGCACCGTGATCAGTTCCCCCGCCGCCAGCTGCGCCTGGATTTCCCAGGTCGAGCGCCAGGCCAGGCCCAGTCCCTCGCTGGCCCAGCGGTGCAGCAGTTCGCCGTCGTTGCAATCGAGCTTGCCGTCCACTTTCACCGTCACCGGCTTGCCGCCCTTCTGGAAGTACCAGCCGCGCTGCTGTCCGCCCTGCAAATTGAAGGCCAGGCAGTTGTGGCGCGCCAGATCGTCCAGCGTGCGCGGGATGCCGCAGCGTTCGAAATAGGCGGGAGTGCCGCACACCACGCGCCGGTTGGAGGCGAGGCGCACCGCGACGAAACTCGGATCGAGCACGCCGCCGATCCGGATGCCCAGTTCGTAGCCCTCGCGTACCAGGTCGACCACCTGGTCGGTGAGATTGAACGAGACCCTTACCTTCGGATGCGCGGCCAGGAAGGCCGGCGCATGCGGCGCCACATGCAGGCGCCCGAAGGCCGCCGGGGCCGAGACGATCAGGTGGCCGCTGGCTTCGTCGCGCCCTTCCGAGACGATGGTCTCGGCCATCTCCAGGTCGGACAGCAGCCTGCGGCAGTGCTCGAGGAACAGCGTGCCCGATTCGGTCAGCGTCAGGTGGCGCGTGGTCCGGTGCAGCAGCTTCACGCCCAGGCGCCGCTCCAGCGCATCGATGCGGCGACCGAGCATGACGGGCGTGACGTGCTGCGCCAGCGCGGCCCGCGCCAGGCTGCCCTGGTCGACGGCTTCGACGAACGCGCTCATCTCCTTGATCTTGTCCATATCCAGAACCTGTCCCGACAGGTCTTCAGTATTCCATACTCACGGTATCGGATAAACCGATTTTTTGTGCGCTTATCAAACGCCACGCAAGGTCCTAGCATTGCTCATCGATTTCCTGCATCCCATTTGGAGACCTTGATGGCCAAGATGACCGCAGCAGAAGCAGCAGTGCTGGTGATGGAAAAGGAAGGCGTGCACGTGGCCTTCGGCGTGCCCGGCGCCGCGATCAACCCGCTGTACGCGGCCCTGCGCAAGCGCGACAGCATCCGCCACATCCTGGCGCGCCACGTCGAAGGCGCCTCGCACATGGCCGAGGGTTTTACCCGCGCCAAGGCGGGGAATATCGGTGTGTGCATCGGCACCTCCGGACCGGCCGGCACCGATATGATCACCGGCCTGTACGCGGCGCAAGCCGATTCGGTGCCGATCCTGTGCATCACCGGCCAGGCGCCGCGCGCGCGCCTGTACAAGGAAGACTTCCAGGCGGTCGATATCGAGTCGATCGCGCGGCCGGTGACCAAGTGGGCGGTCACGGTGCGCGAGCCGGCCCTGGTGCCGCAGGTGTTCCAGCAAGCCTTCCACCTGATGCGCTCGAGCCGTCCCGGCCCGGTGCTGATCGACCTGCCCATCGACGTGCAGATGGCGCAGATCGAGTTCGACATCGAGACCTATGCGCCATTGCCGGCCTATAAACCGGCGGCCACCCGCGCGCAAATCGAAAAGGCGCTGCGCATGCTGAACGACGCCAGCCGGCCGCTGCTGACCGCGGGCGGCGGCATCATCAACGCCGACGCTTCCGCGCTGCTGGTGGAATTCGCCGAGATCACCGGCGTGCCGGTGATTCCCACGCTGATGGGATGGGGTTCGATCCCGGATGACCATCCGCAGATGGCCGGCATGGCCGGCCTGCAGACCAGCCACCGCTACGGCAACGCGACCCTGCTCGCCTCCGACTTCGTGATGGGCATCGGCAACCGCTGGGCCAACCGCCATACCGGCAGCGTCGACGTGTTCACCAAGGACCGCAGCTTTGTCCACATCGACATCGAACCGACCCAGATCGGCCGCGTGTTCGGCCCCGACTTCGGCATCGTCTCGGATGCCAAAGCGGCCCTGGCACTGCTGGTGGACGTGGCGCGCGAATGGCGCGACAAAGGCCTGCTGGCCGATCGCTCGGACTGGCTGCGCGAATGCCAGGAACGCAAACGCACCATGCTGCGCCGCAGCGACTACGACAGCGTGCCGGTACACCCGCTGCGCGTGTACCACGAGATGAACGAATACTTCGGGCGCGACGTGCGCTACGTCGCCTCGATCGGCCTGTCGCAGATCGCCGCCGCGCAGTTCCTGCACGTGAACCACCCTCGCCACTGGATCAATTGCGGCCAGGCCGGCCCGCTGGGCTGGACCATCCCCGCCGCCCTGGGCGTGCGCGTGGCCGATCCCGACGCCGACATCGTGGCCATCTCCGGCGACTACGACTTCCAGTTCCTGATCGAGGAACTGGCCGTGGCCGCGCAGTTCAAGCTGCCCTATATCCACGTGCTGGTGAATAACGCCTACCTCGGCCTGATCCGCCAGGCCCAGCGCGGCTTCGAGATGGACTACTGCGTCCAGCTCTCGTTCGAGAACGTCAATGCGCCCGAACTGGAGGGCTATGGGGTCGACCACGTGGCGGTGGTCGAGGGGCTGGGCTGCAAGGCGATCCGCGTGTTCCGCCCGGACGACATCATCCCCGCCTTCGAGCGCGCCCGCGAGCTGATGCGCCAGTACCAGGTGCCGGTGGTGGTCGAGGTGATCCTGGAGCGCGTGACCAACATCGCGATGGGCACCGAGATCAATGCGCTCAACGAGTTCAACGAAGTGCTCACCATTGACTGAAGGAGTCGGCATGAAACTGGCTGCCAACCTGACGATGCTGTTCAACGAGGTCGATTTCCTCGACCGTTTCCAGAAGGCCGCGCAGGCGGGCTTTCGCGGCGTCGAATTCCTGTTCCCCTATGCCTGGACGGCGCAGCAGATCGCCGAGAAGCTCGATGCGCACCGGCTCGAACTGGTGCTGCACAACCTGCCGGCCGGCGACTGGGCCGGCGGCGAGCGCGGCATCGCCTGCCACCCGCGCCGGCGCGGCGAATTCGAGCAGGGCGTGGCGCAGGCGATCGCGTATGCCAAAGCGCTCGGCGTGCGCCAGCTGAACTGCCTGGCCGGCATCGTGCCGCAGGGCGTCGGGCGCGAACAGGCGCACGAGGTGCTGGTGGCGAACCTGAGGTTTGCCGCGCGCCGCCTGAAGGAAGAGGGCATCGCCCTGCTGATCGAGCCGATCAATACCGTCGATATTCCCGGCTTCTTCCTGCACGGCACGCGCCAGGCCGTGGACATCATCCGCGAGACCGGCTCGGACAACCTGTTCCTGCAGTACGACATCTATCACATGCAGCGCATGGAGGGCGAGCTGGCCGCCACCATCGAGGCCAACCTGGAACTGATCCGGCACATCCAGCTGGCCGACAACCCGGGCCGCAACGAACCCGGCACCGGCGAGATCAACTACCGCTACCTGCTCGAGCGCCTGGAGCGCATCGGCTATGCGGGCTGGATAGGCTGCGAATACAAGCCGCGCGCCTCGACCGAAGAGGGCCTGGGCTGGATGGCGCAGCACGGCTTCCATAACAACTGACACCCAAACCTCCACCGGAGACCATCATGACGAAAGTAGGATTCATCGGCCTTGGCATCATGGGCGGCCCCATGGCCGGGCACCTGCAGGCCGGCGGCTGCAAGCTCTACCTGCACGACGTGAAGAACCCGCCGCTGGCGCTGGTGGAAGGCGGCGCCACCGTCTGCACCAACGCGGCCGAAGTGGCCAAGCGCGCCGACATCGTGATCCTGATGGTGCCGGACACGCCGCAGGTGGAAGAAGTGCTGTTCGGCGCGGACGGCGTGGCGGCGGCGCTCACCCCCGGCAAGATCGTGATCGACATGAGCTCGATTTCTCCGCTGGCGACCAAGGAATTCGCGCGCAAAATCAACAAGCGCGACTGCGACTACATCGATGCGCCGGTGTCGGGCGGCGAGGTGGGCGCCAGGGCGGCGTCGCTGACGATCATGGCCGGCGGTTCGCAGGAAGCCTTCGACCGGGTGCTGCCGCTGTTCCAGCTGATGGGCAAGAACATCACCCTGGTGGGCGCCAACGGCGACGGCCAGACCGCCAAGGTGGCGAACCAGATCATCGTGGCGCTGACCATCCAGGCGGTGTCCGAGGCGCTGCTGTTCGCCTCCAAGGCGGGCGCCGATCCGGCCCGCGTGCGCCAGGCGCTGATGGGCGGCTTCGCGGCCTCGCGCATCCTCGAGGTGCACGGCGAACGCATGATCAAGCGCACCTTCGCGCCGGGCTTCCGGATCGCCCTGCACCAGAAGGACCTGAACCTGGCGCTGCAGGGCGCGAAGAGCCTGGGCCTGTCGCTGCCCAACACGGCGCTGACGCAGGAGCTGATGAATTCCTGCGCCGCGCACGACCTGGCCCAGCTCGACCATTCGGCCCTGTGCCAGGCGATCGAGCGCATGTCGAACCACGCGATCGCCGCGGACTGAGGCGGCCATGGGCACCATGGTCATGTTCCACCCGGCCTGCCTCGGGCACCGGCCGGGAGCCGGCCACCCGGAGTCGCCGCAGCGCCTGCACGCCGTGATGCAGGCGCTGCGCCAGGAGGCCTTTGCCCAGCTCGCATGGCGCGAAGCGCCGATGGGCACGCGCGAGCAGTTGCTGCTGGTGCACGACACCGACTACGTCGACGCGGTGCAGAAGCTGTCGACATGCGCCGGCCTGGTGCCGCTCGACGGCGGCGACACCGTGATGTCGCCCGGTTCCTGGCAGGCCGCGCTGGCCTGCGTGGGGGCCGCCTGCGCCGGCGTCGATGCGGTCATGGCGGGAGAAGCGCGCAACGTCTTCTGCGCTACCCGCCCCTGCGGCCACCACGCCGAGCCGGGCAAGGCGATGGGCTTCTGCATCTTCAACCAGGTGGCCATCGCGGCGCTGCATGCGCTCGAGACGCATGGCCTGGAGCGGGTCGCCGTGCTCGATTTCGACGTCCACCACGGCAACGGCACCCAGGCCGCCTTCTACCATCGCCCCGAGCTGTTCTTCGGCTCCACCCACCAGTCGCCGCTGTATCCCGGCACCGGGGCGGCGCGCGAGCGCGGCGCCAGCGACAACATCGTCAACGTGCCGCTGCCGCCGGGCTGCGGCTCCGAGCTGTTCCGCATGCAGGCGGCCACCGTGCTGCTGCCGGCGCTCAAGCGCTTCCAGCCGCAGCTGATTTTGCTGTCGGCCGGCTTCGACGCGCACCGCCTCGATCCGCTGGCGCACATGGAGCTGGAAGATGGCGACTTCCGCTGGATTACCAGGCAGGTGATGGCCATCGCCGACGCCGTCTGCGAGGGCCGCATCGTGTCGGTACTGGAAGGCGGCTACAGCGAGGCCGGCCTGGCGGGGGGCTGCGCCGCCCACGTGGGGGCGCTGATGCGGCACTGACCGTGCGCTGATGGTGCGCTAGTGATGCGAGGGGATCAGCGCCGCGATGCGCTGCGCGCCCTCGTCGAGCAGGAACTGGTGGAAGGCGCGCGCCACCGGCGGCAGGCGTTTTTCACGGCGGTGCACCACGTACCAGTTCAGCATCAAGGGGAAGCCGTCCACGGGCAGCACCACCAGGCTGCGCGCCGTGAGCTCGCGGCCGATCGTGTGCGCCGACAGGAAGCCCAGGCCCATGCCGGCGATGACGGCCTGCTTGATGGTCTCGGTGCTGCTGATTTCCATCGCCACCTTCAGCTCGCCCAGGTGCGGGCCGAAGGCGTCTTCCATCGAATGCCAGGTGTCGGAGCCGCGTTCGCGCACCACGAAGGGGTGGCGCAGCAGCTCCGCCATGGGAATCTCCCTGCGCCCCGCCAGCGGATGCTCGGGCGCGGCCACGATCACGTAGGGGTGCGGCGCGAAGGCGTCGTTCTGCATGTCTTCCGGCCCCGGCGGACGCACCATCACGGCCAGGTCGGTGCGGTTCTCGGCCAGCTGGCCGAGCAGCTCTTCGCGGTTGTGCACCGTCAGGTTCAGCTGCACGCCCGGATGCTGGCGCGCGAACGCCACCATCAGCTGCGGGAAAAAATAATCGCCGGCGCTGATCACCGCCACGTTCAGCCTGCCGCCGGCGATGCCGAGGTGCTGCGCCATGGCCGCCTCGGCCTGGTCGAACTGCTGGATGATGGCGCGCGAATAGCGCAGCAGCTCGGCGCCCGCCTGGGTCAGGTAGGTCTTCTTCCCCAGCTGCTCGAACAACACCAGTCCGACATGGCCTTCGAGCGTGCGGACCTGGGTCGACACGGCCGGCTGCGTAAGATGCAGTTCGGCGGCCGCGCGCGAAAAACTCAGGTGGCGCGCCACCGCTTCGAAGACTTTCAGCTGGCGTAGCGTGGCGTTCTTCATGCGGGCTCCGATGTATCAGCGATCGCGAATGATTATCCCTAAAAACTTTCAATTTCCCTAATCATTTTCGGCGTCTACTATCGATTGGTAGCTGATCGACAAACCTGATTGGAGACTGCCATGACGAACCTGAGTAGCAGCGAGAACGGCTTCGATGCCGAGGCGCGGCGCAATGCCTACAATGCGGCCTTCCACGAGCTGGGACTGAACTGGGTGTGGGATTCAGGCTTCTGCCTGCCGGGCGCGGACGACGAGCGCGACTGCGTGCGCAACTACCTGGCGCAGCACCAGGCGCACCTGCTGACCGCCTACGACGCCGACTTCCTGGTCGATGCGATCCTGGCCGCGAAGGCGCGCTGCGCGCCGCTGATGACCGCGCCCGGCTGCAATCCCGGCGCCGCGATCGACTGGCGCGAGCTGCGCCAGCGGCAGGTCGGTGTGTGATTCGTCACTTGATGGCGCGAGATCTTTGAATCTTAACCGCGGTCAAGGATATGGCAAATCTGATCTTCCACAATCGGCCCATCTGTTGAACTTTCCATAAGCGGCGCCACATCCCGGAACCACCGGCGGCACCGATAACAAACAGTTCCAGACTTCCTATCGGTAGCTATCGTGAACCAACCCTCTGGAGACAAGGTCATGAGCAATCCGTCGCACAGCATCGCCGCCAGCCCCCACCGCCATGCGGCCGGTCCTCCCTTCCCATCGACGCTTCGTGCCCGGGAGGACGCACGCAGCTGAACCCGCGAATACCCAAGTCCACGCGCAGAACAACAAAGCAAGGGAGACATCGCATGAAAACCGAGGCATTGGCAGTCGAAAGGCCAGCGTCATTCCGCTGGATGCAACTCATCATGGGCATCGTCTGCATGGCCATGATCGCCAACCTGCAGTACGGCTGGACCCTGTTCGTCAATCCGCTGGCCGAAGCCCACGGCTGGTCGAAAGCGGCGATCCAGGTCGCCTTCACGATCTTCATCCTGACCGAGACCTGGCTGGTCCCGATCGAAGGCTGGGCGGTCGATAAATGGGGCCCGCGCCCGGTGGTGCTGTTCGGCGGCCTGCTGTGCGCGATCGGCTGGGTGATGAACTCCTACGCCTCCACGCTGACCATGCTGTACATCGCCGCCGCCATCAGCGGCATCGGCGCCGGCGCCGTGTACGGCACCTGCGTCGGCTCGGCACTGAAATGGTTCCCGGACCGGCGCGGCCTGGCGGCCGGACTGACCGCGGCCGGCTTCGGCGCGGGTTCGGCGGCGACCATCATCCCGATCTCCAGGATGATCGAAAGCCGCGGCTATGCCGACACCTTCCTCTACTTCGGCATCGGCCAGGGCCTGGTCGTGATCATCCTGGCCCTGATGATGGCGCGTCCGCCGCACCAGGCCGCCAAGACCGCCAAGAAGAAGAACCCCAACGTGCTGCAGACCACGGCCGATTTCACGCCTTCGCAAATGGTGAGGAAGCCGGTGTTCTGGGTCATGTACGTGATGTTCGTGCTGGTCGCCGCCGGCGGCCTGATGGCCACCGCCCAGATGGGGCCGATCGCCAAGGACTTCGCGATCGACGGCGTCAAGTTCAACGTCATGGGCATGATCCTGCCGGCGCTGACCTTCGCCCTGGCGATCGACCGCGTGCTGAACGGCCTGACGCGGCCCTTCTTCGGCTGGGTGTCCGACCAGATCGGCCGCGAGAAGACCATGTTCATCGCCTTCGCGCTGGAATCGGTGGGCATCATCGCGCTGTACTACTTCGGCCGCGATCCGATCATGTTCGTGATCCTCACCGGCCTGGTGTTCTTTGCCTGGGGCGAGATCTACAGCCTGTTCCCGGCCACCACGGCGGACACCTTCGGCACCCGTAACGCCGCCGGCAATGCGGGCCTGATGTACACCGCGAAGGGCACGGCCTCGATCTTCGTGCCGATCTCGAGCATGATCATGGCCGCCAGCGGCAGCTGGGAAGCGGTGTTCTTCATCGGCTGCGGCATGAACGCGGTGGCCGCCATCATGGCCTGGTGGGTGCTGCGCCCGATGCGCAAGCGCTTCATCGAGGAGTCGAGCGGCACCGTCAGCGTGGGCCAGCAGGTGCCCGGCGCCGGCGCCGCCGGCGCCCCGGCATCCCCGGTCGTCAACTGACGGCGACGCCGTACCGGCGCGTGCGGCGCCCTGCCGCACGCGCATGGAAACACCACGCTTCCCCTGAAAGAGGCTTCCCATGATCCAGCACTGGATTCGCTTCCTGCATCTCGATACGGTCCGCTTCGGCACCCTCGAGGGCGACAAGATCCGCGTCTTCAAGGGCGATATGTTCGACGGTCCGAGCCGCACCGACATTGCGATCAAGCTGTCCGAAGTGACGGTGCTGAACCCCGTCGTCCCCGGCAAGGTGCTGGCGATGTGGAACAATTTTCACGCGCTCGGCAAGAAGCTCGGCCTGGAGCCGCCGCCCGAGCCGCTGTACCTCATGAAGCCGCCGACGTCCTTCCTGGCGCCGGGCGGCACCATCCGCCGGCCGCGCGCCGACGCCAAGGTGGCCTTCGAAGGCGAACTGGCGATCGTGATCGGCAGCAGCTGCAACGGCGTGTCGGTGGAAAACGCGCCGAGCCATATCTTCGGCTACACCTGCGCCAACGACGTCACGGTGAACGAGATCATCCAGCGCGACCCCAGCTTCCCGCAGTGGGTGCGCGCCAAGGGCTTCGACACCTTCTGCCCCTTCGGTCCCGTGATCGCCACCGGGGTCAACCCGGCGATGCTGGTCGTGCGCACCATCCTGAACGGCGAGGTGCGCCAGGACTATCCGGTCAACGACATGGTGTTCAGCGCGGCCGAGCTGGTGAGCAGGATTTCGCAGGACATGACATTGGAGCCGGGCGACCTCCTGCTGTGCGGGACGTCGGTCGGCGTGGGCTCGATGCGCCCCGGCAGCACCATCGAGGTGGAGATCGACGGCATCGGCAAGCTCAGCAACCGTTTCGAGTAACCAATAGAGGTTTGTCATGAAGATCGCAGTGATCGGAGCGGGCGCCATCGGAGGACTCGTCGGCGCAAGGCTGGCGCTCGCCGGAGAAGAGGTGACATTCGTGGTACGCGGGGCCAACCTGGCGGCGATCCGCGCCAACGGGATCCGCCTGGTGGAAACCAGCGGGCAGGTGCACGTGGCGACCAGGGTCAGGGCCACCGACGACTACGCCGAAGCGGGTCCGCAGGACGTGGTGGTGCTGGCCCTGAAGGCGCACCAGGTGGCCGACGTGGCCGGCCGGATCGGCCAGCTGTTCGGGCCCGAGACGGTGGTGGTGACGATGCAGAACGGCATACCGTTCTGGTATTTCCACCGCCATGGCGGCGAGTACGAGGGGCGCAGCGTACACAGCGTCGATGCGGACGGCACGCTGGCGCGCCTGATCCCGCCGGAGCGGATCCTGGGTTGCGTGGTCTATCCGGCCGCCGAGCTGACCGCGCCGGGCGTGATCCGCCACATCGAGGGCAGCCGCTTCCCGCTGGGCGAACTCGATGGCGGCAGCAGCGAACGGATCGCCAGGGTATCGGCCTGCTTCGAGCAGGCTGGATTCAAGTCGCCGGTGCTGGAAGACATCCGCGCCGAGATCTGGCTGAAACTATGGGGAAACCTGTCGTTCAACCCGATCAGCGCGCTGGCCCATTCGACCCTGGTGGACATTTGCCAGCACCCGCTCGCGCGCGACCTGGCGGCGGACATGATGCGCGAAGCGGAGAGCGTGGCGGCCAAGCTCGGCATTTCCTTCCGCGTCACCCTGGACCGGCGCATCGCGGGGGCCGAGAAGATCGGCAAGCACAAGACCTCGATGCTGCAGGACGTGGAAGCGGGCCGCGAGCCGGAAATCGATGCGCTGGTGGGATCGGTGATCGAACTGGCGCGCATGACCGGCACGCCCACGCCCCATATCGATTCGGCCTATGCGCTGGTGAAGCTGCTGGAGCAGACCATGGCCGAGGCGCGCAGCGGCGTGCGCATACAGAAGCCGGTGGCGGCTTGAGTATCAGCCTGAAATAGCGAATGCACCGGCGGACGTGAGCCCGGCGGTGCATTCGCGATCATGCCGCGCTGCGGCGGTACTACGGGAATTACATGCCCCAGGTGTGGGCGCCGTCGTCGCGGTTGGCCGCGCTCAGCTTGTCGCGCAGGTTCAGCTGGAACAGGGCGGCGATCAGTGCCGAGAGCGAGAAAGAAGAACCGTTGCCTTGCGTTGCAGTGTTAGTGAAGCCGTTCATTTTGCTGCTCCTTTAAAGGTCAAGATGTTGTATGCCCTTGATTGTAAAGGAGGTGCATCGCTCGTCCAATTGAAGCACATGATAGGTGACATTCACAGCGAGAATATCTGGCTATGAAAAACCGCCCAAAAAAGAGGCAAAAAAAATCTTGTGTCGCGTCGTCCGGAACGTTGTTTTCAGATCTTGCCCTGGTGTTTCAGCCGGCTCAGGGTTTCCGGAGACAGGTTCAGGTAGGCCGCCAGTTCTTTCTTGGGCAGGCGCTCGAACAGTTCGGGATGCTTGCGCATGAAGCGGTGCACGCGGCCCGGGGCGTCGAGCAGGTGCAGGGTGATGGTGTGGCCCATGATGCTGCTCATCAGGTTCATGACTTCGAACTCGAAGGCCTGCTTGACGCTGCTGTGGCTTTGCAGGAAGTCGACCCAATGCGTCAGCGGCATGCTGGCCACGCGCGCCTTGGTGACGCAGACGATGCTGTAGGGCGTGGGGGTTTTCAGGCGCCAGGCGGCATAGCTGGTTTCGATGTCGCGCTCGGCCGAGAAGCGCAGGATCATTTCCTTCGCCTCGTGGTTGGTGACCTGGCGCTTGAGGATGCCGTCGAGGACGAAGTACTGCTCCATCTCGTACACACCCTGGTTCAGCAGCAGCGCGCCTTTCTGGTGATTGACGACCGTGAGGTAGGGTTCGAGGGCGGCCATTTCGCTGTCGCGCAATTCCTTGAGCACGACGTTCTGTCGCAATTGCACGCGAATGATGTTTCGTTCCGGATGATTGGCAATCAGCGTCATGGCTACCGGGGAATTTTCAGGAGTACGGACATCATGTGTCGAAAATTGACCTTAGTCAATGATCCAAATCACAGCGCCTGGCTATGATGAATTCAGGGCGAAACGGCTGGCAAGCACGCCTGGACCGACAACGAGGACAGCTCGAAGCGCCGTATTGCGGCAGGCCACTCGAGCGCCATAACCGGAGACAAGCATGACATACAATGTATCGGTAGAAGTCACCGACGGCTTCCACCTCGTGATCGATGCGCTCAAGCATAACGACATCGACACGATCTTTGGCCTGGTCGGGATCCCGATCACCGACCTTGCCCGCCTGGCGCAGGCGGAAGGCATGCGCTTCATCGGCTTCCGCCATGAGCAGAACGCGGGCAACGCCGCGGCCATCGCGGGCTATATGACCCAGAAGCCGGGCATCTGCCTGACGGTGTCCGCGCCGGGCTTCCTGAACGGCCTGACGGCACTGGCCAACGCCACCACCAACTGCTTCCCGATGATCCTGATCTCGGGTTCCAGCGAGCGCGAGATCGTCGACCTGCAGCAGGGCGACTACGAAGAGATGGACCAGCTGAACGTCGCCAAGCCCTTCGCCAAGGCGGCCTACCGCATCAACAAGGCCGAGGACATCGGCATCGGCGTGGCGCGCGCCATCCGCGCCGCCGTCTCGGGCCGCCCGGGCGGCGTCTACCTCGACCTGCCGGCGCAGCTGCTGGCCCAGACCCTCGAAGTCGCCCACGCCAAGCGTTCGCTGGTGAAGGTGGTCGACGCCGCGCCGCGCCAGCTGCCGGCGCCCGAATCGGTCACGCGCGCGCTGGACCTGCTGAAAGGCGCGAAGAAGCCGCTGATCCTGCTCGGCAAGGGCGCCGCCTATGCCCAGGCCGACGAGGACATCCGCGCCCTGGTCGAACGCAGCGGCATCCCCTACCTGCCGATGTCGATGGCCAAGGGCCTGCTGCCGGACACCCACCCGCAGTCGGCGTCCGCGGCGCGTTCCTATGTGCTGGCCGAAGCCGACGTGGTGCTGCTGATCGGCGCCCGCCTGAACTGGCTGCTGGCGCATGGCAAGGGCAAGACCTGGGGCAAGCCGAAGCAGTTCGTGCAGGTCGACATCGCACCGACCGAGATCGACAGCAACGTGGCGATCGCCGCGCCGCTGATCGGCGACATCGGCTCCTGCGTCGGCGCGCTGCTGCAGGGCCTGGACCAGGCCGGCCTGGCCCAGCCCGAAGCCGAATGGCTGGACGCCATCGCCGAGCGCAAGACCCAGAACCAGGCCAAGATGGCGGCCCTGCTGGAGCGCGAAGCGGCGCCGATGAATTTCCACGGCGCGCTGCGCGCGATCCGCGACGTCCTCAAGGCGCACCCGGACATCAACCTGGTCAACGAAGGCGCCAACACGCTCGACTATGCGCGCAGCATCATCGACCAGTACCAGCCGCGCAAGCGTTTCGACTCCGGCACCTGGGGCATCATGGGCATCGGCATGGGCTTCGCCGTCGGCGCGGCCGTCGTCAGCGGCAAGCCGGTGGTGGCGATCGAGGGCGACAGCGCCTTCGGCTTCTCCGGCATGGAGCTCGAGACCATCTGCCGCTACGATCTTCCGGTCACCACCATCATCTTCAACAACAACGGCGTGTACAAGGGCACCGACGTCAACCCGACCGGCGGCAAGGATGTCGCGCCGACGGTGTTCGTCAAGAACGCCCGCTACGACAAGATGATCGAAGCCTTCGGCGGCATCGGCTACCACGCCACCACGCCGGAAGAACTGACGCGCGCGCTGCAGGAAGCGATCGCCGCCGGCAAACCGGCCCTGATCAACGCCGTCATCGACGAGACCGCCGGCACCGAGAGCGGCCGCCTCACCAACCTGAATCCACAAAGCGCAGCCAAGAAGTAATTCCGACCACATCGTCATGCCCGATACCGGCGCCATGAGCGCCGGTACGCAGGACCTGCACGTTCGAAGACATCGACAAGGAGATCCGCATCATGAGCAAACCGCTGGAAGGCATCAAGATCATCGACTTCACCCACGTCCAGGCCGGTCCGGCCTGCACCCAACTGCTGGCCTGGTACGGCGCCGACGTGATCAAGGTCGAGCGGCCCGGTTCCGGTGACGTCACCCGTTCGCAGCTGCGCGACATCCCGGGCGTCGACGCGCTCTACTTCACCATGTTGAACAGCAACAAGCGCTCGCTGACGCTGGATACCAAGACCCAGGCCGGCAAGGAAATCCTGACCAAGCTGATCAAGGAATCCGACGTGCTGGTGGAGAACTTCGGTCCCGGCGCGCTGGACCGCATGGGCTTTACCTGGGAACACATCAAGGAACTGAATCCGGGCATGATCGTGGCCTCCGTGAAAGGCTTCAGCGACGGCCACCACTACGAAGACCTGAAAGTGTACGAGAACGTGGCGCAGTGCGCCGGCGGCGCCGCCTCGACCACCGGCTTCGACGACGGTCCGCCGACCGTGTCCGCCGCCGCCCTGGGCGACAGCAATACCGGCATGCACCTGGCGATCGGCATCCTGACCGCGCTGCGCGCACGCGACAAATCGGGCAAGGGCCAGAAGGTGGCCGTGTCGATGCAGGACAGCGTGCTGAACCTGTGCCGCGTGAAGCTGCGCGACCAGCAGCGCCTGGACCGCGTGGGCTACCTGGAAGAGTATCCGCAATACCCGCACGGCAGCTTCTCGGACGTGGTGCCGCGCGGCGGCAACGCCGGCGGCGGCGGCCAGCCGGGCTGGGTGCTGAAGTGCAAGGGCTGGGAGACCGACCCGAACGCCTACATCTATTTCACCATCCAGGGCCATGCCTGGGCGCCGATCTGCCGTGCGATCGGCAAGGAAGAATGGATCGAGGATCCGGGCTACATGACCGCGCAAGCGCGCCAGGACAAGATCTTCGCCATCTTCGGTACCATCGAGGAATGGCTGAAGGACAAGACCAAGTTCGAGGCGGTCGATATCCTGCGCAAGTTCGACATCCCGTGCTCGCCGGTGCTGACCATGAAGGAACTGGCCAACGATCCTTCGCTGCGCGCCAGCGGCACCATCGTCGAAGTCGACCACAAGGAACGCGGCAAGTACCTGACGGTGGGCAGCCCGATCAAGTTCTCGGACATGCAGCCGGAGATCACCGGTTCGCCGCTGCTGGGCGAGCACACCGACGAAGTGCTGGAGCAACTGGGCTACAACCAGCAGCAGATCAAGACCCTGCGCGAAGAGCGCGTGGTCTGATGCCGGTTCCGGCCTGAAGCGATGCGCGCCCGCGGCTGCCGGCGCGCATTTTTCATTCCAAGGAGGAAGAGCCATGGAGATGCATCTCGATTTTGAACAACTGGCCGAGGCGGTGGGCGACGGCCTGGTGGTCTGCGACGCCGCCGGCGCCATCGTGTACTGGAACGCCGCGGCCACGCGGATCTTCGGTTTCAGCCGCGACGACGCGCTCGGCCAGTCGCTCGACCTGATCATCCCGCAGCGCCAGCAGCAGCGCCACTGGGACGGCTATCACAAGACCATGGCCACCGGCGAGACGCGCTACGGCAGCGACGTGCTGCGCGTGCCGGCCCTGCACAAGGAAGGCAAGCCGCTGTCGATCGCCTTCACGGTGGCGCTGCTGCACAGTGCAGACGGCAAGGTCTCGGCGATCGCGGCGGTGGTGCGCGACGATACCGTGCGCTGGGGCGAGGAGCGGGCGCTGAAGGCACGGCTGCGCGAGCTGGAGGCGACGGTGCGCTAGGCTTGTCCTGCTGCCGGTAAGTCGCCCCTGCTGCCGGTACGCCCCCCTGCTGCCGGTACGTCGCCCCTGCGGCCGGTACGTCCCCTCTGCTGCCAGTACGTCGCCCCTGCGAAGGCAGGGGTCCAAGTTTCTAGCCCGCCCTCATGCGCCCAAATCAGGCCCCTAGGCGCGTGCCGGCCCGCAGGTGTATCCGCTATAGTGCTGCCAACGAGATATCACCCGGCAGCCACATGACCCAACACCGCAGCGACAACGATTCCGACACCAACCTGGGCGAGGACGACGCCTTCCTCGAACACGAACTGAAGCTGGCCGCGCGCGGCGTCGAGCTGGTCAAGATGGAAGGCCGCGTGTTCCTGCGCTTTTCCGGCGCGGTGCGCGTCGACGGCCTGCATGTCGACTACCGCCTGGTGCCCGCGCGCGGCGTGCTGGCCAAGCCGAGCAAGTGGCGCAAGATGGACCTGGGCGCGCGCCGCGACCTGATCGAGGAACGCGCCACCCGCGACGCCGCCGACGACCTGAACCAGGAAGTCGAGGAATTCGTGCGCGACGTCGCCGACCGCTGCGAGGACGCCGGCTTCGACCCGATGCTGTTCCTGCACGTGCTGGAAGAGCTGGAAACTTCCGAGCCGGCCGAATATGTGTTCGGACGCATCCTGCAGCGCCTGGAGCACGCCGCCGAACGCGAGGCCGAGGAGCGCCACGCCGCGCGCACCAAGGAAAGCATCAACCTGGCCGAATACCCGGCCTCGTTCGAGACCGCCAGCCGGATGGCGCGCCGCTTCGTCGCGCTGCTGGGGCCGACCAACTCGGGCAAGACCCACAAGGCGATGGAAGCGCTGGCGCAAGCCGCCAGCGGCGTCTACCTGGCGCCGCTGCGCCTGCTGGCGCTGGAAAACTACGAACGCCTGCAGGGTGTGGTGCGCGAGGACGGCGAACCGCTGGCGGTCAGCCTGGTCACCGGCGAAGAACGCCGCCTGGCCGAGAACGCCACCCACGTGGCCAGCACGGTCGAGATGCTCGACACCAGGAACCGCGTGGAAGTGGCCGTGATCGACGAGATCCAGATGCTGGCCGACCGCGACCGCGGCGCCGCCTGGACGGCGGCCGTCTGCGGCGCGCCGGCCTCGACGGTGTACCTGGTCGGCGCCCCGGAAGCGCGGCGCGCGATCGAGGCATTGGCCGAGCGCCTCGAATGTCCGCTCGAAGTCCACGTCCTGAAACGCAAGGCGCCGCTGACGATGGAGCCGACGGCGGTGCGCAAGATCCGCAACCTCAAGCGCGGCGACGCCGTCATCGCCTTCTCGCGCCGTAACGTGCTGATGTGGCGCGACATGATCACCGAGATGGGCCTGACGGTCGCCACCGTCTACGGCAACCTGTCGCCCGAAGTGCGCCGTGCCCAGGCCGAGCGCTTCCGCGAGGGCCAGGCCGACATCGTGGTCGGCACCGATGCGATCGCCATGGGCCTGAACATGCCGATCCAGCGCATCGTGATGACCACCGCCGTCAAGTACAACGGCGTCGAGGAAGAGGAAATCTCGGCCGCGCTGGCCAAGCAGATCGCCGGCCGCGCCGGCCGCTACGGCGTGCACGAGGAAGGTTTCGTTGCCGGCTACGACGACGATACCCACGAAGTCATCCGCTCGCTGATGAAGGAAAAGATCCCGCCCGTGAAAGCCAGCGGCTTCGCGGTGGCCCCATCGATCGAGCAATTGCACCGGATTTCCGCAGTGACCAACGAGACTTCGCTGGTCAAGCTGCTGAAACGCTTCGTGCACAATATCGACGTGCCGGACGGCTTTTTCTATCCGAAGATTACCGAGGAGCAGAACGAGCGCGCCGAATGGCTCGATACCCTCGAGCTGAGCGTGGCCGAGAAGTTCACGATGTCGCTGGTGCCGATCTCGACCCGGGTGCCGACGCTGGAAAGCGCCTGGTCGCACTGGGCGCAATCGCTTGCCAAACGCAAGATCTGCAAGCTCCAGCCCCTGCCGCAAGAATTGTTCTGGCAAAACCTGCAGGAAGTCGAGGACACCTGCCGCATGTACTCGGCCTATGCCTGGCTCGCCTACCGCATGCCGGAATTCTTCCCCAGCATCGAGGAAGCCCAGCAACTGGCGCGCGAAGCCTCCGAGCGCGTCGATTCCCTGCTGCAGCAGCAGAACACGGCGGCGCGCAAGCGCCAGTCGAAAAAGGAACGCGGGCGCTGGTAAGCCGGCATTAGTGGTCCTTGGCGTCGTGCTGGCCCTTGGTCTCGGCCTCGATCACGCCCGGGATGCGCCGCACCCGTTCGATCAGCACCCCGAATTCCTTCTCGGACATGCGCGACAGGGCCAGCAGGACGTCGTCGGTATTGCCCGATTCCGCGTTCTGCTGGACGATGAAGGTGCTGATGCGGCTGGTGAGCGGACCGAGTTCGCGTTCCAGCACGTGCAGGGTCAGGCGTCCGCGCTCGGCCGAGATCAGCAGTTCGCGGCGCTGGCGCGTGGCGAAATACTTGCGCTCCAGCGGCTTGATGCCGGCCAGGATGAACAGGATGATGACGGTGGCCGCGCCCGCCGCGATATATAAACCGCCGCCCACCGCCAGGCCGATCGCCGCCACCGTCCACAGGCTGGCGGCCGTGGTCAGGCCGCGCACCATCTCGCCGCGCAGCAGGATCGAGCCGGCGCCCAGGAAGCCGATGCCGGACACCACCTGCGCCGCCACGCGCGAGGGGTCGAGCGAGATGTGTTCGTGGCCGAGCACGTCCATGAATCCATAGGCGGAGACGATCATGAACAGGCAGGCGCCGACGGACACCAGCATATGGGTGCGCAGGCCGGCCGCCCAGGACAGCCGTTCGCGTTCGAAGCCGATGGCGCCGCCGAGCAGGGCCGCAAGCCCGAGCCGGGCGATGAATTCCAGCTGAGGAAGCATTGCTATTTCCCTAGTGAATCAGGCGGACCATCTTATCACCGGGGCTGGTTTCCTGCGAAGCGTGTCCGCTAAGGCAGGCAGTGCGAGGCGATGCCCATGCCGCCGGAACCCGCGATCGGAATGTCCGAAGGCGGATAGCCGTTGCCGAGCACCATGGCATGGCTACCCTCGTAACGCAGGACCAATTGATCGCCGGAATACTCGGGCAAGCCATGCGGCACGTAGATGGCAAAGCGGATGTCGAGCTTCGGATGGTAGCCATGGCGGAACACCTGGTTCGGTATGCCTTCCTGGATTTCGGCGGCGATCGCCGCGGCCAGCGCCGGGGTGTCGCGCGCCGTGTTCAGGTCGGTCGTGCCGTCCAGGCGCAGGGAATAGGGCCGCAGCGGACCGTAGCGCTGCTCGCCGGCCTGTACCCGCAGGCGTTCGACGTCGAAGTAAAAACTGGGAATCGCGGCGCCGCTCGCATCCACGCTGCACAGCACGAACACCGCCCAGAAGCCCTGCGATTCCAGCGGCTGCACGTAATGGGCCGGCGCATCGCGCTGGCGCAGCGGCACGGGCGTCGAGAAATCGATGCGGTGGACGTTGGCCACGTGCTGGTAGTGCAGCACCGCGGTATGGCGCAGGCCGGTATCGACGCTGCTGCAGCCCGCCGCCAGCAGCAGGCAGGCAGGCACGAAGGCACGAGGGATCAGCTTGCACATCACAAGCTCCTTTGCCGATAGGGGTGGGAGAGCGTCAGCGAGCGCGTCAAGCTTGGGCCGATCAGGCGGGCGGGGCTTGCGGGAACTCAGGGGTGTGCGGGAACCACAAGGATGACGGGGTGAATCAGGTGGTACTCAAGGATTTTTTCAGCAATGCGTGCAACTGCCCAAAATCCGGCTCCCCCAGATAACGCTTGAGGATCTTCCCATCCTTGCCGATCACAAAGGTGGTCGGGGTCATGGAGACGTCGCCGAACTGCTTGGCAAGGTCGCCGCCGGAGTCGAGTGCGACCTTGAAGGGCAGCTTGCGCGTCTCGGCATAGTTCAGGACATAGTTCGGCGGATCGTAGCTCATGGCGACCGCGAC
>Ga0265798_10004413_pt1 | contig 19424 bp, 23 predicted proteins | sample P3T30metagenome_FD_192430 | JGI IMG/M metagenome (GOLD analysis project Ga0265798, IMG submission 192430) | Plant litter microbial communities from East Loma Ridge, Irvine, California - P3 T30 | ecosystem: Environmental > Terrestrial > Plant litter > Unclassified | place: USA: California... | reverse complement strand
GCCTGAGTGGAATTGGTTCGCCGAGAGCCTGGACACCGCGGCTGCGCTCGGACGCGCGGGCTACGACTTTCGCCTCGTTGTCGGCGACGGCAACCATTCACCCAACCACGACGGAGTACTCCTCCCCGACGCTCTGCGCTGGCTTTGGCAAGCTCACCCCGCGTCCGTTCGATAGCCGATCGGCTACTGGACTCGCAGCTCGTCGTCTTGACGACGTTTCACGTACGGTGCATGCATGCGTCCCGGGGTAGTAACCGTGCTCTGTCTCGTTCAGTTCGTTGACGTACTGGGTGTCACAAGCGTCGTCACGGCGATTCCGTCGATCCTGAATGGTCTCGGCGCTGATCCGGCGGACGCTGGCCCGCTTGCAACGACGTACGCGATGTTCTTCGGGGCGATGCTGATCCTCGGCGCGCGACTCGGGGACCGCTACGGTCACCGGAGGATCCTTCTCGTCGGGATCGTCGTCTTTGGCGTGGTGTCGATCATCGGCGGTACCGCGCAGGCGCTCCCGCAGGTGCTCATTGCGCGCGCTGTCCAGGGAGCCGCGGCAGCTGTATCTGCTCCGTCAGCGCTCCGGCTGATCCTCCACGCAACGGCTGCTGGACCGGGCCGGTCACGAGCTCTCGCAGCTTGGAGCGCCGTCGGTGCCGCAGCCGGCGCAACCGGGTTCCTTATCGGTGGACTGCTGACGACGGTGCTCGGCTGGCCGTCGGTGTTCTGGGTCAACGCACCGGTCGCTGCTCTCCTGTTCGTCGGAGTGGCCCTCGTCGTGCGGGAGGAGCCGGAGCCGGATCGGGCCGAACGGCTTGATGTTCTCGGCGCAGTCCTCCTCGTCGCGGCCGTGATGCCGGTCATCGCAGGAACGGCCCTGCTCGAGGCGCCGGCCACGCAGCCGCAGGGTGTTGGACTGATCCTCCTCGGTCTGGCAATCGCTGGGTTGTTGGCCTGGCGATTCCGCCGCGCACGTGCACCGCTCGTGCCGCGGGATGCATTCCGCATCACCAACCTCCGACGTGGGTCGGTGCAGTCATTCGTCAACACCGCGACCACCAGCTCGTCCTCGGTGCTGGCAACACTCGTGCTCCAGGACCGCCTCGGCATACCAGCACTGCTGTCCGGGATGGTCCTCATGGCATTCAGCCTCGCCGTCATCGGAGGGTCCGTCGCAACCGGCCGAATCGCTCCCCGACTCGGGCCAGACCGGTTGGCCGCAGTGGGGGCTGCGACGATCGCGTGCGGCAACGCGGTCATCGCTGTTCTGGGCCACTCATGGCCGTGGATCGCTGCCGGCGTCGCCGTGATCGGCCTTGGCCTTGCAGCAGCTTCGGTCGCAGCGACCGGCCTGGGTACCAGCGTCCCGGCAGCCTTGGCCGGCAGCGCAGCAGGCATTGTGAATACCGGAGCGCAGCTTGGAACAGCGATCGGGACCGCCGTCGTCATCCTCATCGCGACCGCATCGACCCCATCGGTCGGATGGGCGTTCGCCGCAGGAATCGCACTCATCTGCGCAGGGTGGTCCCGCTTCCGCCACCAGTCCGCCGCCACAACCTGACGACCCGCACCGACCTGTCCGGTCACCGATCGGCTATCGAGACGTCACCGAAAGGGCCGGTAGGACCGGAAGGACCGATGAGCGCGATCCTCCCGGCCTAGCTCACATTGCCCGGGCGTAGTCGACAGTTGGGTACGGGATGAAGCCGAGGGATTCGTACAGCGCTCGTGCCGGCGCGTGGAACTCGTCACCACCGGTCCCGATGTGCACGACGGTCACTCCGAGCTGGTCGAGGCTGCTCAGGACGGTCGAGCAGAGGGCTCGCGCGACTCCTCTACGACGAGCGTCCGGATGGACAGCGACCATCTCTAGACGCCCGGACGAGTCGCCCGTGGTGTTCCAGCCGACGTATCCGAGCGGCTTGCCGTGTTCTTCCGCCAGCGTGATGAACCGACCCTCGTTGGGAGCGAGTAAGGACGGGACCTCGTGGCGATAGTCGTCCTCCCAGCGGCCGTGGTCGTGCGCGGTCACTTCGGGTCGAAGGAGGACGAGCGAGCCGGCAAGAAGCGGCCGGAAGACCTCGATCGTCAAGTCGGTCAGAGCAGGAAGATCGAGCGGGGTGGAATCGCGGATGTACATGGTGTGCTTCTTTCGTGAGCAGGCTGAAGGATCCACGCCCGTGATCGGGGTGGAGGAGAGCGACGGCCGGGGTCGTCCCTTCAGTAGCGCGTGCGCCAGCTCGCGAAGCAGTCCATGCGGCCACGGTATCCAGCGGGACGGCCTCAGGGAAGAGTCCGCCTACCGGGCGCCTGCAGCCGGCGCTCGTGGAGGTATCCACTTAGCTTTGTGGTGCCCGGCGGCATGGGCAGTTGTAGGGTCCGAGGCATGGCGCTGGTGCTGACGTGTGGGTTGTCGTTCTCCGGTAAGAGCACGTTGGCTGCTGGACTGTCCAACGCATTGGCGGGCGAGCTATTGAGCCTTGACCAGATCAACGAGGAGCGCGGACTTCACGGCGGACAGGGCATCCCGTTGGAGGAATGGGCGGCCACGAACCGGATCGCGCACGCGCGTGCGGGTGTGCTCCTTGCCGCTGGCCGCCACGTCGTGGTCGATGACACAGGATCGCCGCGTTTCATCCGCGATGAATGGCGCGCGACCGCATCAGCTGCAGGGGTTCCGTTCGTACTCGTGTGGGTGCAGATCAGTCCGGAGTTGCAGCGGGAACGGGTCCTGGCCAACAGGTTGGGGCAGGTGCGGCCCGACGTTACGGACGCGGTGCTCCAAGAGCACGGCGCGAGCTTCGAGCCACCGGTGTCGGAGGACCCGTGGGTCATCGACGCGACTTCCACGAGCGACTCAGTGGCCATCGCAGCCATCGTCGAAGCGATCAAGGCTGCGGCTGTCCGGTAGCCGATCGGCTACTGAGACGGTGTGGGGGAGTGCTCTCGTGCCTTTCATGCGGCGTAGCCTTCGATCATGGCTTCTTGGGACGTTGACTGGTCTGAGCCTGGTGCTCCAGGTTCGCGGGTGGTTTCTTGCTTGCTGACGCGACGGGGTGGGCTGGCGCATCAGGTCGAGCTTGTGCTGTCGACCACGGATTCCGAAGTGCGCCAGCCGGTGCCGCATGGGCCGGGCCCGCAACGTCCTCTTGCGGAGAATGGGACACTCGGGTTTGACGTCACGTTGCCCGGTGCCGACCTGGCAACAGTCGGCGACGGGCCGATCAAGTTCGACGCTCCAAACAACGACGGCAGGTCAGCGCTCGTCGTGACCGTTCAGTGGTCCGATACTGCAGACGGTCCGCGGCAGGAGCGGGCGTTCATCTACCGGCCCATCACGACGTCTCACTAGTTCTGCGGTAGTCCAGTTCCGAGCGGATTCGTCGCGGTGACGTCCCGTGGCATGAGTGTGAAGCCTTGCCAGTGCTCGTCGACCACCGATTCGTCCTCGTCTCGGGGCAGGTGGTGGAACGAGGTCTGCATCCAGATGACCGGCGACGAGAGCTTGTCACCGCTGACGAAGCGATCAACAGACGTCGAACAATTGCGTGCCGCGCTGTTCCCAGCAGCGAGAACCTCGCAGGCTCGATTCTGGGTGACGTAGAAATCGTTGTCCGTGTACGCGTGGTTTGGGACGCCCCGATACGGGCTGTCGTTGTGCAGCTCGATGTCATATCCGACCGCGTGATGATCAGCGTTCCGGCGCCCTGGATCCGTGACCATCCACATCCGGTCCGGGGCTGACTGCATCGCTGTCTCGGAACGGATCGGTGTCGCCGTTGTGACGCGGTGAGCACCGCCGGTGCTTCCTACTGTCGCGATCGAAGCGGGGCCGCCATCGTCGAGTCCGAACTGGAGCCGCCAGAACACGTTGTGGTAGTGGTTCAGGGCGTATCGGGTGTTGCCCGAGCCGATTGGTTGGCCGTCGTGGGCGTCCCCGTAGCCGTTCGGCGAGGGCGCAAGCGTGCCGGAGGCACCTACTTTCCCGACAACTCGTCCGTCGCCGCAGAAGTCCCACGTGTTCATGTAGGTGTACCAGTCTGCTGGCGTCACAGTGTAGATCTCGAGGCACTGGCTGGCCGCTCGGTGCGTGGTGAGCCCGAAGTCGTAGTCGTCCCACTCGTACGCCGCCCCGTCGGACACGATTGCTTCACAGAGCAGCGCCGGCTGGTCGGCGGTCGCGGCGACCAGTTTCCCGTCCGGGCAATCCGAAGGGCGGATATCGCTGGCCGTGGTGAGGGTCCCGAACGCGGGGAGGTCGAGGTGTTCCTTGGTCCCGTTGTCGTAGGGAACATCGATCTGGGCGAGCGCGGCTTTTCGGATCACCGTCAACGGCGAGGCCCCGGCCGGCGTGTAGGAAGCGTCGGTGACCTCGAGTCCAGTGCTGAGGTTGATGTCCCAGCACAGCTGCCATGTCGTTCCGCCGGTTAACGACGCGGAGATCGATCCTTGCGAAGCGGTGCACTTGCGAAGCGGGGTTGTGCTGACGGGGGCGGGTGTTGCCGTCTTGATCGCGGCCGGCGCCACGGGTGTTCCGGCTACCGCAAGCCCGATGGTGAAGGCACAGACCAGCGCGCCCCACGACACGGCGAGGCGAGCTGGCCTGTGCGTCATCATCTAGGAACAGGCCTGGCTCTTGTCGCGACCCGAACTGTGGGCGTACTCCGCAAACGCCTCGGTACAGATCGTTTCACCTGACACCTTGACGGCGTAGTACGTTGCCGTCGTGTAGCCCGACCCGTCGAACGTGTAGTTGTGCTTCGAGATCGATACCTGCAGAACCGGGTCGTAGAGATCGCACGATGCGTCCTTCTTCCCGAGTGCCCAGCCGGAGTACACGCACTTCCACGAGTACCGCCCGAGTGCGGCGTTATACGTCGGCTTGCTTGCGACTGCGCTGCCCGGCTCGAACGCCTGCGCTGCGGTGGCTGAACCGAACACCGAGCCCACGACGAGTGCCGCCGCTCCGAGCGTGAGAAACGCTGACTTGTGCTTCATTGCTTACCCCGATTCCATCACCAATAGGTCGGACTGCAGTCGTCAGCAGTGTGAGCTTCCGCCCAAATCAGCAGAAGTCCGTCGTTTGGGGGACATCCACGTGGATCGCGCAAAACACCTGGTCAGATGACGGTGCACCCCAACCGGCTTCGCGAATCCTCAGCCACACGGTGATCGAAGCGGCGCAGGGGCCCCACACGCCGCGGGCGTTCCTGAGCCGATATCGGGTGCAGGGTCTACGGTCAAGCGCGGGGGTCTCACCAGCTCCCGTGCGGGCCGGAGTGGAGATAACGATCCTCCGGTCCGTGCCCAGCACCCAGTGGCTCATGCAGACCGTACGGTGAGCGATCGGCTATCGGACGTTCCGAGCGACGGCCCACTCGCGATCGAGCATGGCGTACTGGTAGCCATCGACCCAGCCCAGGTCGGCGTGCCAGGAGTCCTCGATGCCGTGCTGCTCACGTCGCATGCCGTTCTTTTCGAGGACGCGAGCTGAGGCGATGTTGTCGGCGTTGCAGCTCGCCGTGACGCGCCGGAGCTGGAGCGCTTCGAACGCCGCGGTCAGGAGGCCGCGTGCCAGGTCCGTTCCTAGTCCCTGTCCGGCGAGGTCGGGTTGCAGCATGTAGCCGATGACGCCTTGCGTCGCCCGGGGCATGCCAGGTTGTCCGAGGCCATCGGTGACGTCCAGGAAGCCCAGGCCGGCGAGCCGGCCGTCCAGCTCGGCGATGCACGAGAAGTCGGTGTCGCTGTCGGGGATGCTCGCCCACTCTTGGACGTAGGCGTCCGGGTCGACGTGGGTACGGAGCATGAACCGGTTGACGACGGGGTTGTTCCGCAGCGCGACGAGCTGGTCTGCGTCCTCGGGCTGAGGGTCGCGGAGGAGGAGAGCCCCGCTCCGAGCGGGCCAAGGAGAGGTGCGCACCCCGTCATCCTCCCAAGAGTCAGGCTCGGTGACCGATCCTCTACCGGGCGGCGCGCCGTGTCAGTCCATGGGGAACGGACGACGTGCGATCCACACAGTGAAACCAACGATGAGGAGCGCATCGAGAGCGAGGACAAAGTAGCCCCATCCGAGTGCGAACTCGGCTTCGAGCGACCCAACTCCGAGGATGACGGTTACTCCAGCGCCCAGCACGAGGAACACGGGCAGGATCAGGCTAAGACGAGGTTGAGCGTTGAATGCGAGCTGCGCGTCATGGAACCATCGCTTGTTCCGAGCACGCCAGACGATTCCTGCGGCGGTGAGCACGAGCACCGCCACACTCGCCACCGGGAACAGGACATCTCGCACTAGTTCAGACTACGGGCGCGTTGGTCGAGGTGCGTCTCGTTGGTCGATCGTTGACCGAGCGCGACTGCTTACAGGCCCGGTAGTCGTGTTGAACAGATCGCGCGCTGCTCACGACCATGAATCGTCGCGTCCGTACATCGGTACCGTTCGAGTATGTCGAACAACCAGCCCTGGTCATGGTCAGTCCCGTTGCGGTCGCAGACGTGGCTCGACATGGTGAAGCCAGCGAAGCTGAACCTGACCCAAGCCATGTCCTCGCTGCCTGCCGTCACTATTCGATCGGCGGTCTACAACAATGCGCTGAACGCCGCACGCCCGGAGGTTCTTGCAACCGCGCTCAAGCCACCAACTCTCGGCCCACTCAAGCTGCCCATCGGAGCCGGTCTGCAGTGGAAGATGGGCAGCTTTTTCGAGGCGCTGCGTGCGAGCACGCGCATCTCGCTCCCCGACATCGCACAGCTCCGGCGAGCTGCGCTACCGCCCAACATCGCTGACGCTGACATCGAGTACGACCTCGAAGCATGGAACCTCTGGATGCAGGAGGGTCTTCCGATCGCGTGGGTGCCTGACCCGCGAACACTCGAGCTAGTCGCTGCTGCTGGAACACCTGCCCAGCGCCGGGCTGTTTACGGTCGACGTTGGACGCACGTCCTCAACGCGTGCGAGGACCTCCTCAGCGACGTCACCTCAAGTGAGATGAACAACTTCGTTCAGCCCACTCGACGCGCGATCGACGGCATCAGGAACGGCTACGCCGACCTCGGACAGTCCTATGCCGCCAGCATCCTCGACTCCATCGTCCAGAAGACCTACACCCAGAAGGAGCAGCGTCGTTGGGTTCACAAGCCTGGCGCCGACGACCAACCAGGCGGGTTCCGGAACTTCTTCCACCTCACACAACTGCAAAGCATCTACGAAAGCTTCTGGGACGGTCCCGTCCCATCAACTTTCAACCGACACGGAAGCGCTCACGCCGTGGGGCGTGGGCGGCAGTACTCACGGATGAACGCCGTTCTCGGCGTCGCGCACGTCGCCAGCGTGATCGGGAAAAACGAAGCCGAAGCACGGATCCTCCATAGGACGGCATAAGCATTTCGTGGCTGGCGCTGTTGGCGGCGTCTGGCTGTGGCTAACACGGCCGCCCCCTCTCACCGCTAAGTGGATACGGTCACCAAGGGCCGCAGGAAGCGCCCAATCGCCGTATGAGGATCGGCAAGTGAGCTGGGCGACCTTGGTCGGCGCTCGCACCAGCGCGACGAGCTTCCGCGGCCGGTGAGTGATCAGGCATCGGTCCCGTCGCGGTTCGATCAGTACGCCTTGGGGTGCTGCGGGGCAACGTTGGTCACAGGATGACCGATGTCGACACGTTCCTCGTGGCGCTCGCGGAGGTCGCAGCTCGACCGGGGCTGCGGGGAGGGCGTCGCGAATCGCTGTCCGGGGCTAGTTCTGGGCGGACGGCGTGCGCGCCGGGCCCGTCCGTCGTGTGGTCCACCAGGCTGCGGCGGTGACGAGGACCAGCGCTGCGCTGGGGATGAGGTTCGCGATCGACCCTGACGCGTCGGACCGGCTGCTGAGCTCGCCGCCGAGATCGACGTGGAGGGTGGTACCGAGCACGAGTGCGGTGAGGTTGTAGACGCCGTGGAGGGCGACGGCGACCTCGAGCCCTCCGGTGCGCCAGGTGATGATCCCGAGGGACGCGAAGAGCACCAGGTACGAGGCGAGGATGTACGGGTCGAGCGAGCCGTGGACGAGCGAGAAGACCACGGTCGTCGTGGTGATGCCGGCGACCGCGCCGATTCCCGCACGTCTGCTCCATCCCCCGACGACGCGGAACATGAACCCCCGGAAGCCGTACTCCTCGCCCGCGGCGGCGAGCGGCGTCAGCACCATCCCGATCACGAAGAACGCGACGAGGTCGGCTGTCGTCCACGGGATCGGCTCACTCGCTCCCGTCATCGACAGGACGGACATCGCGATGAGGACCAGCGGGGCGAACACGAGCAGGGCCCGGCCGAAGACGCCGAACCGGAACCGCCCGGCCACCGAGTGGAGCGAGCGGAACGGGACGCCGTAGATCGCGCGTTGCAGCAGCATGCAGTACGGGATCAGCAGGCCCAGCGAGAGTGCGCCGGCCGCCTGCTGCAGCGGCGTGAACCCGGTCCGGCCGAGGAGTTCGGTGTCGATGAGGGTCGCCAGGAACAGGAACAGCCGGGCGGACCCGACCAGGCCGGCGAACAGCAGGACGATCGCGACGATCCCCCGGACCACCCGGCGGTCGTCGGCAGCGAGGACGCGGTGGTACTCGACGCCGGCGGGGACGTCGGCGAGTACGGCGGGCGCGTCGGTCTCGAGGAGCCAGCTCGGGGTCGCGGACGTGGAGGTGGAGGTGGAGGTGGTCTGCATGGTCGTCTTCCTGTCGGGGTTCGGCCGACGCGTCCGTCCGGCGACGGCGGTCAACTGGCGAGCTCGTCGATCCAGCTCGACCGCATCCGGAGGGCACGCTCGGTGCTCCCGATGACCGCGCCGAGACCGACGAGCAGGTTGAGGGGCAGCGGCAGCTGCACCGGCGAGGTGAACGTCCCGATCGAGTCCGCGACGGGCGGGATCTGGGAGATCGTCTCGACGAGCTGGGGGACCGTGACACCGAGACCGACGGCCACGAGCGCGATCGAGACGAGGCCGATGACACGGCTCACGGCGGGGTGCTCTCGGTGCAGACGAGCGCGGCGGCCCTCCGCTGACAGTGGATCCGGTGCGAGCTGCTGCTCGGTACCGTCCGACCCGACGTAGTGGCAGCGCTTCAGCCCGAAACCGGTGATCGCGACCTCGATGCGACCACCCGGCACGGTGAAGACGGCCGGCATCGTCGAGTACGACCGCAGCGATCCGTCGACGAAGAGCCTCGCGCGCACCGCACCGTCGCCAGCGTCACCGCCGTGGCGGACGTCGACCGTGTAGACCGAGGCCGTTCCGTCCGGGCCGGCGATCGTGATCGAGCGCAGCGACCGGCTGAACACCTGCCACCAGCGGAACCGACGGAGGGGCTCACCGGAGCCGGTCCGTGCACGACGACTCCGCCAACTCGCGAACCGCATCCCGTTCCCGCTTCCCTCGTTGCTAGTACGCCGTGATAGCGCATGCTGGGAAACTAGCACATTGTGATAGACAGGCGGTGCGTCGGGTGCGACTTCCCGGCGCGCACCCGGACGGCGACCAGACGGAGCACGCAGATGATCAGGACCCCACTCACCGCGGAGTACATCCACGGAGCGCTCGACGTCGAGGAGACGCGATCGGGCGTCCGCCCGCACCGGCTCCCGGTCGGGATCCGGTCGCGTGACGCGGACGCACAGTTGCTCGCAGCGGAGGCGCAACCGTCCGGTGTCCGTGTCGTCGTCACCACGACGGCCCGTCGGGTCTCCCTCGAGCTCCGAGCCAGCAGGGTCACGTACCGCGGAGTGCAGCGCCCGCGCGGGGTCGTCGACGTCGTCGTCGACGGGGGTCCCGCCCGCGGACACACGCTCGAACACGGCGACAGCGTCGAGGTCGACCCCTCCACCGGCGCGGGCACCACACGTGCCGGGGACACCGACGTGCTCGCCGTGACCGACCTCGATCCCGGTGTGAAGCGCATCGAGTTCTGGCTGCCCCACAACGAACAGGTCGAACTGATCGCGCTCCACTCGGATGAACCCGTGGAAGCCGCCCACCCGGAGGGGCGAGTCTGGGTGCACCACGGCAGCTCGATCAGCCACGGGTCGAACGCGGTGCGCCCGACCGGTGTCTGGCCGGTCGTCGCCGCCCGCCGAGCCGGGGTGGAACTCACCAACCTCGGCTTCAGCGGCAGCGCCCTCGTCGACCCGTTCACGGCGCGCCTGATCCGCGACACCCCGGCGGACGTCATCAGCCTGAAACTCGGCATCAACGTGGTCAACCTCGACGCGATGCGACTGCGGAGCTTCGTGCCCGCGGTCCACGGGTTCCTCGACACGATCCGGGACGGACACCCGACGACGCCGCTGCTCCTGGTCTCGCCGATCCACTGCGCCATCCACGAGGACACGCCCGGACCCGGCGCGTTCGACCAGGACGCGCTCGCCCGGGGGACCGTGCGGTTCACCGCCACCGGGAACCCTGCGGACACCGGTCAGGGGCGCCTGACGCTGCGGATCATCCGGGACCAGCTGGAGGAGATCGTCGCCGCCCGCTCCGACGGTGCCCTGCACTCCCTCGACGGACGGATGCTCTACGGCCCGGACGACGCCGAGTCGGATCCGCTGCCCGACGCCCTGCACCCGAGTGCGACGTCGCACCGGACCATGGGCGAACGCTTCAGCGACGTCGCCTTCGGTGTCGGTGGGCCGTTCAGGGATGCAGTCGCCTGAGCTGGTGCAGGCCGACCTGGACGCCCTCGACGTCGTTGCTGAGGATGACGAGATCGGTGTCCGTCGCGGGGAAGGACGCGAGGAGCGACTGGTACCCGGGGTTGTCGCCGGGCACGAACCACGCATCCCGTGACAGGACCCGACCGAGGAAGGCCCCGTAGCCGTACGAGACGGCGGCGAGGTCGTCGCCCGGGGCCGGAGGCGCCAGGTGCGCCTGCGGGGTCAGCAACCGGCTCGCAGCGGTCTCGGTCAGCAGCGCTCCGCCACGGAGTGCACGGACGTACCGGACGAGGTCACGGGCCGTCGTCCAGAGGTCGCCGGTCCCCGGGATGTCCGTGAACGTCCGCTGGACACTGATCGGCTGCCCGTCCCGGTGACCGACCGCGAGGTCAGCATCGCCCACCGGATACCTGCCAGAGCTCGTGGACCGCATCCCGACGCCGGTGAACACGATGTCCGCGGCGACCTCGCCGTACGGCCGGCCGGTCACCGCCTCAATCACGAGGGCGACGACGACGAACCCCGGTCCGCTGTAGCGCCAGGACTCGCCTGGGCTTCCGACGGGTGGCGTGTCGAGGATCATCTGGACCAGGGTTGCGCGTTCCGGGGGCTCCTCCAGGACGGCGGGCAGCCCTGGGATGTCGCCCCAGTGCCCGATGCCGGACGTGTGGCTGAGGAGATGGTGCAGCGTGACCGGACGGAAGGTCGGGGGCAGTTGCGGCAGCCACGTGCCGACCGGTCGGTCGAGCTGCAGCAGCCCGCGCTCGGTGAGCGCGAGCGCCACGACGGACATCACCTGCTTGCTGATCGAGCCGACCTGGAACCGCGTGTCCGGCGTGCAGGGCGCAGAGCCCGGGCCGTGCGCGAAGCCGCCGGAGGCGTCCCGCTCCGGTCCGGCGCCGTCCGCGACGAGCAACGAGCCGGACCACGAGGTCGGCGGCGTGATCGTTCCGGACAGCATCAGGTGGTCGTGACCTGGAGGGCGATCACGGAGATCACCGACGAGGACGCGTTGTTCACCGCGTGCACGACGACACCCGGCCACACCGACCCGGTCCGTCGCACGAGGAGCGCTGCCGAGACGCCGACGATGAACGCGACGGGCGTCGTGAGGTTGATGCCGTGGGTCAGGGCGAAGACGAGGGCGCTCAGCAGCGTCGCGATCCACGCACCGTACCGGGCGAGGAGGTTGTACACGACTCCCCGGAAGAAGAACTCCTCGCCGATCGGCGTGAGGACGGCGCCGAGGAGGATGGTGCCGAGGAAACCGAGTACGCCGCTCGTGGCGGCGGACCGGTAGTCCGTCTGCACGTCCTGCGCCGGAGTGGCTGCGGCGACGATGCTGCTGATGCCGATGTTCAGCGCGACGACCCCGAGCCCGATGGCGAACCCGATGAGGAGCCACTTCGGTGCGACCCCGCGCAGTCCGAACAGCCCGCGGTCTCGAAGACGGAGTGCGATGGCGATCAGTGTGCCGCCGAGCGGCGCCAGCCCGGACACCGCGTACAGCGCCAGGCCCCGGGACAGCCCGGCGTCGTCGGGGATCAAGCGGTAGAGCGCGATCCCGACCGCGTAGAGCGCGACGGTCCCTGCGGCGGCGATCCAGAAGTCCGCCCAGGTGACCCTCGACGGGCGAGTGACGCGGGAACCGTTCCGCGGCGACGTGTGTGCGGTCGACATGCTTTCCTCACTGGTGCTGTTCGGGGCGCGATGGCCGTGGAGTCGAGTGGGGTGGACCCGGGACGGTGCGGGGCGGAGCACGGCCCGGTCAGAGCAGCCACTGGCCGAGCGGGTACACGAAGTACCGGAGGGAGTACGCCTCCCAGAGGGCTCCCACGACCAGCAGTGCCAGGGCCGGCAGGGCGAGGAGGCCCGTCTTCCGTAGCCCGACCAGGTAGCCCTGCCGTCGCCGTGACACCTGCGCGGTTTCCGGGCGGGTCCAGTACTTCCCGATGAGGAAGACGCCGAGGGTGACGACGACGTACGCCTGCAGCTCGATCACGAGGGTCAGCGAATGCGGGATCAGCGCCACCCACCCCTCGGGGCTGCCGGGCACGAGCGTGACCCCGGTCTGGACGAGCCAGTACCCGAAGAACGCCAGGCCGGCGAACGGGACGATCAGCGACGGCACGACGATGGTGAGCAGGCTGAGGCGGAAGACGTTCACGGCGAGGATCAGCAGGGCGAACAGCGGCGGCGTGCGCACCACGGCTCCGACGAGCGCCGCCGTGCCGTCGTCCTCCAGTGCGGTCGCGCGCGCCTGGCTGAGCCCGGGGAACAGCAGCCCCGCCACGAACCCGAGCACGAACAGCCCGTACGTCGCGGTGTTGAGGACGAGGTAGACCCGCGCGTTCTCCCGGACGATCTGCAAGGGGCGCCGCCAGAGCGGCACGGTGTCCGTCGCCGACGGGTCCGCAGTCGTGCGGGCCGGCATCCGGGGTGTTCGGTCTGGTGGCTGCGTCACCTGTCATGCTCCTTGTCCGGGTGCCCACTGCGGGCTAGTACGATGTAATAGTTCGTTTGGGACGCTAGCACAGCGTGTTAGTCAGATGGAAGAGAAGTGATCGCGGATGACGGATTCGCCCAGCACGGACACGAGGTCGAAGATCCTGATCGCTGCGGCGACGATGCTCGGTGAGGACCCGACGGCGCGTCTCACCGTCCGCGCGGTGGCGGCGCGGGCGGGTGTGAGCACGGGATCACTCCGGCACTTCTTCCCGACGCAGCAGCAGTTGCTCGACACGGTCGTGGAAGGCCTGCAGACGGTCGAGATAGCGGACGACCCGATGGCCGACCCGTCGAGGAGTCCGGCGGATCGTCTCGAAGCCTGCCTGCAGCTGCTCCTCACGAGCGTCGGCACCGGCGCGGCCGCCCGCGAGAACTGGATCGCGATGCACGATGCCTACATCGCTTCCCGCGCGCCTGACGAGTCCGGCAACACGTTCCTCGCGATGGAGCGCTTGGGCGTCAGCCGTGTCGAGCGCTGGCTGGACACGCTCCGTCAGGAGGGCGTCGGGCTTCCCGACGACCTCGAGGAGCCGGCGCGGTTCCTGCTCACCGTCGTCAACGGCCTCGCGCTCGAACGTGCGCTTCCCGGGGCGCGTTCCCGTGTCCCCTTCGAAGGACGCTCACTCCGACTCGCCGTCGACGCGGTCCTGGGCGAGCGGACGCCGCGGTCGTGACGACCGTCCGCGGTCGGGCGAACGTCCTCGGTCGCCCGCCGAGGATCACCGATCCGAACCGGAGGCTCCTGCAGACGCTGCCGGGGGAGTGCTGAGCGAGGCGGCCGACGGGATCGCCCCGGCGGACTCCAGGCGGCGCCGGGTCTCGGCCGGCGACTCGCCGTAGACCTCGCGGTACCGCATGCTGAAGCGGCCGTGGTTGGAGAAGCCCCACCGTCGAGCCAGGGAGCCGACCGAGAGCGTGGGGTCGGCCAGCAGCTGCGCGTGTGCCGCCTCGATCCGCGCGTTGAGGAGGTACTGCATCGGCGTGATGCCGAGCGTGATCTTGAACGCGCCCTGCACGGCACGCAATGAGGAGCCCGCGGCCTCGGCGATCTCGGTGGCGGAGACCGGCCGGTGCAGGTTGTCGCGGATGAACGCCGACGCGCGCTGCACCATCGGTGGCAGCTCGGCATCGACCTGTGCGATCCGGTGCGCGGACGGGACGAGCCGTCGCGCGGCCTCCAGGTACTGCTCCGTCGCCTCGCGCACGCCCGGGTTTGACGAGGCGCCCGGCAGGTCGAGCACGAACCGGGCGTGCGCGACGACGTGCGCCCAGTACTGCTCCAGGAACACCTCGTTCGCAGGGCCGCCGTCGTTCCGGAGAGCACCACCGCGCACAGCGCCGCGGAGTCGAATATTGTTGCTCACTCACCCCACCGAACGCCGAGGCGATGTGCACTCCGTGCCGGACCGGGGTACATGCTGACACCCAAACGGCGGCCGTCGACTTCGCGGCGTCGCCGGGCCGTCCGGTCAGCCATCGGCTACCGGGCGGCTGTGTCCTCGCCTGCTCGACTACATCAAGAACTCGGTCGCTGCTTCGACCCCTTCAGTCATCAGGCTCCAGCTCGGCCGAGCGAAGTCCTCCCGCCTCAAGCGCACCCTGACCTCGTCAACGACCTCATCGGCGCGAGTCTGGGCACGAGTGACACCGTTGACCTCGTAACCGAGCTTCGCGGACACCCGAAGGGATGGCTCGTTCCAAGCGACTGCGCTCGACTCCGCCCACTCAGCTCCCAAATGGTCGAACGAGAACAGCAGCAGCGCCGCCCGCATCTCGGTCCCAAGCCCTCGGCCCTGATGCGCGAGGGCAAGCCATGAGCCGCTCTCGACGGTCTTGCGGGCGGCAAAGCGGCGAGCATGCAGTTCCTGAACCCCGACCGGCGTCCCCTCGTGGAGCACGGTGAAGCTCACACCCCACGAGTCACGGCTCACCGCGGACCGGAGCTTCCAGTGGTACTGCGCCAGAGAACGAGCCAACGTTGTCGGTTCTGCGTCCGTCCACGGGACCCCGAACGGCATCCGAGCGGGGTCGTGGACACCGGACAGGGCCGAGTCGACGAGCCCAGGAAGATCTTCGTCGCGCAGGGGCCGCAGTTCCAGCCGAGGAGTGATGAGGCGCAGCCCGAACAAGGGCCAAACTTGATCGAAATCCATTTCTCAACGGTACGAGCGCGGCGTCAAACGTTACGGGCTCGCGATGTCCCGCTGGCCGATCCCTCCTTGGGGACCGGTTGTGTGGGTAGCGTCGAGACATGCTCGACCGATGGTCTGATACTGCGACTGCTTACGACAGGTCTTTCGCGCGACTCTGCGCAGGGGCCATCGACGGGTTGCTTGGGAACCACGTGAACGTCGCCGCCGAACCCGCTCTCGACGTCGGAACAGGGACGGGATCCGTCGTGGGCGCCCTCATCCGACGCGGATTCGCGGTCACCGCATGCGACAAGGAACCATCCATGGTGCGGTTCGCTGCAAGACGCTACCCGGCGGTTGACATCGGAACTGCGGCGCTGCCCTCACTGCCCTACGACGACGCCTCGTTCGCGGTCACCACCGCGAACTTCGTCCTCAACCACGTAGCAACCCCACTCACATCGGCTCGTGAGCTCGTTCGAGTCACCCGTCCTAGCGGAACCGTCGCCGCGACTATTTGGCCGTCCGAACCGGTCGGAGCACTCAACCAGTTCTGGAACCTGATCATCAGGGAAGCGGACGTCACGGTGCCCGCCGGACATCGATTGCCTCCAAAGGACGATTTCCCGAGAAACGTCGGCGGCTTCCGCGAGCTGTTTTGCAACGCCGGCGCAACCACCGTCGACTGCAGCCTGTTCTCGTACACCTTCCGTATCCGTCCCGACGACCTCTGGGCAGCGGTGACGGCAGGGATCGCAACGATCGGTCAGACGTACATGAGCCAGACCGACGAAGGCCGTCAACGGATGCAGGCTGTGTTCACGGACGCAGCGGCGCGGGAGGCCCCTTCCAATGTTCTTTCGTTTGAGAGCACAGCTGTGGTCGCCCACTCCGTCGTCCGGTAGCCGATCGTCAACCGAATGGGGCTGCCTACCCGCGGTACCACTCGTTCGGCCCTTCAGACAAGATCCGCTCCGCTACACGTTCGGCTGGTTCCTCAGCCCCGATTGGGCGCTCCTGCACGAAGGTCAACGGCTGCCAACCGTGGTACCACGCCTTCATCTCATCGGCGTCGAACTCAGCAGCTTTCGGTCTCGTGGCGTGTCGACGGACCGTTTCCTCGAATGTGAGATCGAAGGCGTAGAAGCGGGCGTCAGTCGCATGTTCAGCGGTCCGAGCGAGCAGGTCCTCGTACTGGCGCACGTTGAAGATGCCGTCCATCACCACGTGCTGACCGGCGTCAAGGCAATGGACGGCCGCGGCCTCGAGTAGATCGGCGTGAGCCATGCCTGCCGTGCCCTGTTCGCGGAAGATGACTCGGTGGAAGTAGTCCTGGTGCAGGACAGCAACCGGTCCGGCGAGCTGCGTTTGCAGGAGCCGTGCGACGGTCGACTTTCCAGAGCCCGAGTTGCCACGAAGAACGATCAGCACTCAAAGCACCCTAGCTACGCGTACCGTGCCCGGTCAGCGATGGCCTCCCGAGACAACTGCCGGCGTCCGCAGAGAGCCTGAATGAGCCTCGGTCGGCTGCTCAAACTTCTCGGGGTTCCCGCCCTGCAACGTTCGTCTCCCAGTGCGCGAAGACGATTGAATCGCCCAGGCTCAATTCCCGAGCGACCGCCGCGGCCAGGCGCTCACCCTTGAGTCGCTGCTCCTGGCCGGTCCGTGCATCCGGCCAGCCAGTCTCGTAGGAGTACAGCGACTCGAATGTCGCAGCCCACTTGCGGATGTCAGCCTGCAGCCACGCCGGTAGCTGGGGCTCCCCATCCGGCGCTCCACCGTCATCCCGCCGGATCGGCCAATCCGCGCTGTAGTCGTTCATGAGCCGGTACCGCATGTCCACAGGATCGCACAGGCGCCAGCGCCGTGGCCCGGAAGAGGATCGGGTGTGAGACGACGTAAACCAGGGGCAGCAAGTCGGTCCTCGCGGCATGAACGCTCTACTTATCGGGTACGCCCGCGTCTCAACGTACGAACAAGACCTCACCGCTCAGCGCGTCGCGCTTGAACGGCTTGGAGTTCTTCCGATCAACAACCACCCTGACCATGGCTTGGCCGGCACGAATCGTTCACGACCCGGTCTCCGCGAAGCGCTCGCTTCTTGCCGTGATGGAGACACGCTGGTGATCGCGAAGCTGCACCGGTTGGCCCGGAGCCTCCGCGATGCGAAGGACATCGTCGATGAGCTCACCGCGAAGGACGTGAAGCTCAACATCGGTGGTTCGGTCCACGATCCGAACGACCCCGTGGGTCGGCTGCTGTTCAACGTCCTCGCGATGGTTGCCGAGTTCGAATCGGACCTGATCCGAACCCAGACACGCAAAGGGATGCAGATAGCCAAAGCGAAGGGGCATCTCCGCGGTCGCCGGCCCAAGCTCAGCGCTGCACAGCAACGACATCTCCTCGAGGTGCACCAAGCCGGCACGCACTCGTTGCTGAACTCGCCGAGCTATTCGGCATCGGAGGAGCGACCGTCTACCGCTGCATCGACCGCCAAGGCCATCCAGATCACTGACCCCGCCGATCTGCTCCCGCACACGGGTCCGAAAGCGGATCGGCTATCTCGAAGTGCGCCTTCGTGAGCCGGCGGCAGCGAGGATCGATGCCATCGCCGCTGGCCACAGCGCATCCAGCCGCGGCCCCCATGGTTCTGCCATCACCCCACTCTGACGAAGCGCGATGACCTCCGACAGGGAGACCCAGCGCGAATCCATCACCTCGGCAGGATCCGCTCGCACCGCTGAACCACTCGGCTCCTGTACGACGAAGAGGTCCACGAGTGCCGTCTCCTCGATGAAGCGGCCGACGCGGCGCAGCACCTCGGGCTCGACTGTGACGTTGGTCTCCTCGAGCAGCTCTCGGCACGCAGCTGCAGGACCAGTCTCGCCTGCGAACGCGCTCCCACCGGGAAACTCCCACCCGAAGGCGAACTCCTTCGTCGGAGCCCGCTGCGTGAGCAGGACGGTTCCGTCGGCCCGGTACACGCACACCGTGACCACCAGATGGAACGCCCCACCCGGCCAACCCGCGTCACCGCGCCGGAACGTCCCACCCATCGGCACCCCGGCCGCGTCAACAAGATCCCACCACTCGTCCACACCGCCAGCGTAGGAGCCGGGGGCCCGAACGCCCCACCCGCAGGTTCGGACGCTGAAGGCGCACACGGAACCGGTCCGCCGTCCGCCGGGTCCTCGGTACGGCGTATTCGGACGACGTGAGATCAGCGCGAAGGGGGCGGCGGCCCCGTCGTGTCCCCCACCCGCAACTCCGACGTGAACGATGCCGGTTGCGGCTCCGCGCCCTCGAGCATGGCCAGGGCAGCACGGGCTGCGGCCTGGCCCTTCTGCACGAACGGCTGCACCAGGGTGGTCAGGTGCCGGATCGGGGTGCGGTGGAGCAGGCTGTCGTCCACCGTGATGCCGTCGAAGCCGACGACGCTGACGTCCTCGGGCACACGGAGTCCGGCGTCGAGAGCGGCTGAGATCACCCCGACGGCGATCAGGTCACTCTGCGCGATGACGGCGGTGGGGCGGGGACCGTCCGGCGCGAAGAGCTCGGTGCCGGCGAGACGCCCCTCTTCCACCGAGCTGCCGGCGGTCTCGATCGCGACGGCGTCCGGGTAGACCTGGCGCACACCACGCAGGCGTTCGAGTGTGGTGAAGGCGATGCCCTCGTCCTGACGGGCTGCGTCGATCGGGCCGCGGCGGCGTGCGGCATCGAGGGGCAGGGTCACGACGGTGACGTCCTGGTGGCCGAGCTCCTGCAGGTACTCCGCAGCACGGCGAGAGGCATCCCGGTTGTCGAGCTGGACGGGGACAGCGCCCTCGATCTCGGCCGCCTCGATCGCGACGACCGGGATCTGCCGACGGCGCAGCACGGCGACGGCAGGGTCGATCCGGACGTTGCACCCGACGAGCACGACGGCGTCCATCGGAGCATCCACCAGCGGGCCGGCGCCCTGCTCGTCGTCGAGCGGACTCCGGACGAGCAGCAGGGACACACCTGCGGCACCGGCGACCTCGGCGATGCCGTCGAGCGTCAGGACGTTGACCGGGTCACGGAAGGCATCGCTCAGGCGCTCGTCCATCACGACGCCGATGACGCCGGAGCGACCGC
>Ga0265798_10004410_pt1 | contig 19442 bp, 22 predicted proteins | sample P3T30metagenome_FD_192430 | JGI IMG/M metagenome (GOLD analysis project Ga0265798, IMG submission 192430) | Plant litter microbial communities from East Loma Ridge, Irvine, California - P3 T30 | ecosystem: Environmental > Terrestrial > Plant litter > Unclassified | place: USA: California... | reverse complement strand
TTAAAAATTCCAATAACTTGTTTAATCGGGTAGTTTGCATTTTTAATCCTTGCTTTTTTAATTAGATTTGCAAAAAGACTTTTTTTATGAAAATATTAGTTTGTATAAGTAATGTGCCAGACACAACCACAAAAATAACTTTTACTAACGATAATACACAATTCAATACCGCGGGTGTTCAATACATTGTGAACCCTTACGATGAAATTGCGTTATCCAAGGCTATATCGCTTTGCGAAGGTGGAAAAGGATCTGTAACTGTCATCAATGTTGGAGAAAGTACCACCGAGCCTACCATTCGGAAAGCTTTAGCAATTGGTGCTGACGACGCGGTTAGGGTTAATGCTGCTCCACGTGACGCATATTTCACTGCCTACCAAATTGCAGAATATGTAAAGACTAATGATTTTGATATGATTCTTACCGGACGTGAGTCCATTGACTACAATGGTGCTCAGGTGGCGGCTATGGTTGGTGAATTTCTTGATATTCCTTCCATCTCAATCATCAAAAAGCTTGACTATGATGGAACTACTGCAACAATCGAAAGAGAGATCGAAGGTGGTAAGGAAATCCTGACCGTTACAGGAAAGTTCATCGCCAGCTGTGCTGAGGGTGTTGCTGAACCAAAAATTCCAAATATGAGAGGTATCATGTCTGCAAGAACAAAGCCATTGCAGGTTGTTGAAGCGAAGGAAATCGAGCAGTTATCTAAAATTGAATCCTTTCAGACACCCCCACCAAGAGGAACTGTAAAGCTTGTACCAACTGAAGATACTGAAAAACTAATTGACCTGTTACATCAAGAAGCTAAAGTAATATAATCAATTCCACTTATAAGTATAATAAACGATATATGTCAGTTTTAGTCTATGTAGAACACGCCGATGGAAAGTTTAAGAAATCTGTTTATGAAGCAGTTTCTTATGCAAAAGCCATTGCTGAACAAAATAACACCAATCTTACTGCCATTTCAATAGGAGACGTTGAAGAGCAAACATTAGCTGAACTTGGAACATATGGTGCAGCGAAGGTTCTTTCCGTTAATACCGCCCAACTTAAAAACTTTGTTAATAAAGCTTATGCTTCCGTTATTGCAGAAGCCGCTTCCAAAGAAGGTGCAAACATTGTAGTACTTTCAAACTCTTTCTCTGGAAAAGGTCTAGCACCTCGTATTGCAGTGAAAATGAAGGCTGGTTTTGTTGATGGTGCCATAGAACTTCCAACTGTTGACGGCGGAAGCTTTAAGGTTAAAAAAACTGCTTTCTCCGGAAAAGCATTCGCTGTGACTGAAATCACGTCTGAAAATAAGGTCATTGCTTTGAACCCGAATGCCTTTGGCGTTAAAGAAGCAGGTACAAAAGATGTCGCTATCGAAGCCTTTAGCCCAACGGAAAACACATCAGATCTTAGTGCCGTTGTGAAAGAGATTATTCGGGCTACAGACAAAGTTTCCCTTCCTGATGCTGAGATTGTAGTATCTGCCGGAAGAGGGCTAAAAGGACCTGAAAACTGGGGTATGATCGAAGAACTAGCAGCTTTACTAGGAGCCGCTACGGCTTGTTCAAAGCCTGTATCTGACGCAGATTGGAGACCGCACTCAGAACACGTTGGTCAAACTGGTATTACAGTAAGCCCAAACTTGTATATTGCAATTGGTATTTCTGGCGCTATACAGCACCTTGCTGGTATCAGTTCTTCCAAAGTGGTCGTCGTAATCAATAAAGACCCTGAAGCACCTTTCTTTAAAGTTGCCGATTATGGAATTGTTGGCGACGCTTTTGAGGTTGTACCAAAATTAATTCAAGCATTAAAGGCACATAAAGGATAAATATACCTGGTCGGCATGCCCGGCCAAGTATTCTTGATCATGAAAAAAGTAAAACTTGATATCGTTGGATTATCCTACAGCCAGACACAGTCTGGAGCGTACGCGCTCGTGCTAGGAGAAATAAATGGACGACGACGTCTTCCCATCATTATTGGCGCCTTCGAAGCGCAAGCGATCGCGATAGAGATGGAAAAAATGACGCCTACCCGGCCACTTACCCACGACCTCTTTAAAACATTCGCGCTCGCTTACAACATCGAAATTCGGGAAGTACTTATTTACAACCTGGTTGAGGGTGTGTTTTTTGCAAAGATCATTTGCTCTGACGGGAACACCGTTCAGGAGATCGATGCACGGACATCAGACGCTATTGCACTCGCAGTACGATTTAACGCCAACATCTACACCTACGAATTTATTTTGTCTTCTGCTGGAATTCTAATTGAAGGTGAAGACTTTTTGTTTCTAGAAAACATAGATAGTATTTCTAAGGAACAGGGTTCCGAAGATATAAACACGTCCATACCAGGCTCTAGTTACAAGTCGTACAGTATGGAAGAACTTCAACAAAAACTTCAAGAGGCAATTACCGAAGAAGCCTATGAAAAAGCTGCCAGAATTAGAGACGAAATAAATAAGAGAAACTCTGCCTAACTACTTCATTTGATTAATCTAATATCTTGAACTTGAACAATTACCACAGCAATCGTTGCAGTCAGTTTATTATTTTAAATAATCTATAACCATCTTAAAAAATTAAACTAAACTGTTATTTATGAACGTTAAGTTCCGCCTAACCCTGATGAATTTTCTTCAATTTTTCATATGGGGTTCATGGCTTATTACAATTGGTGTATACTGGTTTCAAAATAAACAATGGTCTGGTTCTGAATTTGGAGTAATATTCTCAACAATGGGTATCGCATCGATATTCATGCCCGCATTAGCTGGTATCGTATCAGACCGCTGGATCAACGCAGAGAAGCTACTGGGGATGATGCACATCCTGGGCGCTATGGTCCTATTCAGTCTCCCACTGGTTGATAATCCAACAACATTTTTCTGGGTCATATTGCTGAATATGATCTTTTACATGCCTACCCTTTCCCTTTCTATTACAGTGGCATATACGGCATTAAAGAATAACAAAAAAGACGTCATCAAAGACTACCCTCCCATTCGCATTTGGGGAACGATAGGTTTTATCGCTGCTCTTTGGGTAGTAAGTCTTTCAGGCAATGAAGCTTCATCAAACCAGTTTTACATTGCTTCCGCGGTATCCCTATTTCTTGGTGTATATGCTTTCACGCTACCCAAGTGCCCGCCACTTGCTAAGAAGACGGAGACGAAGTCTTTTGTGGATGCTTTAGGGCTACGAGCATTTTCGCTATTTAGACAGGGTAACTTCGCGATCTTTTTTCTTTATTCCATGTTACTTGGTGCTGCATTGCAGTTAACTAATGCATATGGTGATACATTCCTCCATGATTTCAAGAACGTTCCTGAATATGCAAATTTGCTTGCCGTTAAATATCCGGCAATTATCATGTCTATCTCGCAAATTTCAGAAACCTTGTTTATCCTTGCGATTCCATTCTTCTTAAGGAAATTTGGAATTAAGTACGTCATGCTATTCAGTATGTTGGCTTGGGTATTAAGATTTGGGCTTTTTGCGTTTGCCGATCCGGCAGGCGGACTATGGATGATCATCCTTTCATGTATTATCTACGGAATGGCGTTCGATTTCTTCAATATATCAGGGTCGTTATTTGTTGAAACGCAGGTTGACGCGAAAATGCGTGGAAGCGCTCAAGGCTTATTTATGATGATGGTGAATGGATTTGGTGCATTGTTCGGGAGTTTTGCGAGTGGCTGGATCATAGAGCACTTCTTTACCTATGCAGACCAAAGCAAAGACTGGACTAACATATGGATCACATTTGCGGCTTACACCTTGGTTCTGGCTGTCACGTTTCCATTTGTATTTAAATACAAGCACACTGCAGCGGAAGATTCTGCGATAAAGGCGATGGAACATTAATTTAAATGAAGAAGAATATTTAGGATGTCAAACGGTAACTATAGGAAAGCGCATGATTGCCTCAATTGCGGTCATCACGTAGAAGAACATTTCTGCACACACTGCGGTCAGGAGAATATTGAAATCAAAGAAGATGCGATTCATATGATCTCCCATGCCGTGGCAGATTACTTTCACTTTGACTCCAAGTTTTTTGGAACACTAAAGCCGCTATTGTTTCAGCCCGGGTACTTAACTAAAGTATATGTAGCGGGGAAGCGCGTTGCCTTCATTCACCCAATTAGGTTATACATCTTCATCAGTATTGTATTTTTTCTCTTTATGCTTGGCAGTTCGAAATCCAGCCATGAAGAAAAGCAGACAGTAGAAACAGCGAAATCGACTACAAAAATACCAATAGACGTGAAAGTGCAGCGTCTAAAGAAAGATCTTCAGAATCCAAAATTAACTCAGGAGGAACGTGATAGCTTGCTGCAAGTTGCGATTGAAAAGTTTTCAAATGAAGAAGGACAGGAAAATAACTTCACCATCAATAGTAATTGGATGAATGATAGTGATACAAGTCTCACAGCCTATGAACATCGTCAGCAAATGCTGCCGACAACACAACGTGATAATTTCTTAAAGCACTACATCGTAAGAAAGAATTTTGAGCTTCGGAAATATCCTAATGTTGGTGAGAAGATTAAAGAGGAAATAAAACATAACGTCCCCAAGATGATGTTTCTGCTGCTTCCTCTATTTGCGCTCACCCTGAAAGTCGTTTACTATAGATCTAAGAAATACTATTATGAACACCTTATCTATTCCTTCCACGTTCATTCAGCATTGTTTTTAAGCTTGCTGCTAATAACAGCACTTACGTGGATTTTCGATTTGTTCTACGACATCTCTGATTTACTATCATTTGGCTGGTTCATCTATGCACTATGGTACATTTATAGGTCTTTACGAACTTTCTATGGTAGCCGCAGATGGGTTTCGGTTGCGAAATTTGGGTTCCTTATGTTCGGGTACCTAATGGTATTTTCGTTGTGCTCTTTGATTGTAGTTGCTGTGACGATGGTAATGTTGTAGAAATCACATCTCTAAACAAAAAACCCGCTAGATTCTTTAGCGGGTTTTTTGTTTGTATGCTGAGCGAATGATTTAACGCTCAGAAATATCATTAAAGGTTCTATCCTTATGACCAACATAAATCTGTCTAGGACGACCAATAGGCTCTTTATTCTCATGCATTTCTTTCCATTGGGCAATCCATCCTGGGAGGCGACCTAAAGCAAATAGAACAGTGAACATATCAGTTGGGAAACCTAAGGCACGGTAGATTATTCCAGAGTAGAAATCAACGTTAGGGTAAAGCTTACGTTCTACAAAGTATGGATCGTTTAAAGCAGCTTCTTCAAGTTTTTTTGCGATCTCAAGAACAGGATCGTTTATGCCAAGCTTAGCAAGAATGTCATCGCAAGCTTTCTTGATGATCTTTGCTCGTGGATCGAAGTTTTTGTAAACACGGTGACCAAAGCCCATCATACGGAAAGGATCATTCTTATCCTTCGCTTTGTTGATCCATTTTTCAGTATCACCGCCATCTTCTTTAATCTTCTCAAGCATTTCAATTACAGCCTGATTCGCGCCTCCATGTAAAGGACCCCATAATGCATCAATACCTCCTGATACCGAAGCATAAAGGTTGCAGTCTGATGAGCCAACCATTCTTACTGTAGATGCAGAGCAGTTTTGCTCATGATCCGCATGTAAAATTAACAAGGTGTTCATCGCTGCAACAACAACCGGATCAATCTCCACCTCCTCTGTACGCTGACCGAAGATCATGTGCATGAAGTTACTTACGTAGTCAAATTTATTTTTAGGATAGATCAGCGGATGACCAAGCGATTTCTTATAAATGAAAGCTACAATCGTCGGGAACTTAGCAAAAAGCTTGATCATTGTTAAATCCATCGTTTCTGGAGACGAATTTGCATTAAGCGATTCCGGGTAGAATGTCGATAACGAGCAAACCAACGATGAAAGTTGAGCCATAGGGTGTGATTTAGACGGGTAGCCATCTAAAAACTTCTTCATATCTTCATGAATCAGCGTATGACGACTGATGTTACTCTGAAAGCCCTCAAGTTGATCAGCTGTAGGAAGATCCCCATAAATCAGCAGGTAAGCAACCTCGAGAAAGGTAGACTTTTTTGCAAGTTCTTCAATTTCATATCCCCGATACTTTAAGATGCCTTTTTCACCATCCAGAAATGTAATTGCACTTTTAGTGGATCCAGTGTTCTTGTAACCCAAATCTAAAGTAATATGACCCGTTAAGTCCCTTAATTTAGAAATATCTATAGCCTTTTCCCCCTCTGTTCCTGTTATAACAGGAAACTCATAAACCTTCCCATCAATCTTTATTTCTACGATATCTGACATATTATATATTTATTTTAAACGTAATTAAATCTAATCATCATCATTGAACTACCAACAAAGCTGTTCAAATATTTCGAAAAATCCGTTAACAAATTCATTATTCCTGTTAAAGACTTGCTGTGAATTGATCTTTGATGGATCCGCATTCCATCATTTCGTCGCCGTAATATGGATTCTGTATTCTTTTTTCAGACGATAGCCAGGAACCACCGTCACCCTTGTTTGCCATTGGACAGTGTTCGACATAAATAGTACCTTTCTTCAAGGTAGCGTGACTGAACAAAGCAATAACATCCGAGCTTAAGTAAGTAAACTCCTTACGCTGCGCAGCAATATCTTTTGATTCCGAGATTTTTTTTGCAATGAGTGCGGTGTTCTCACAGCCTTCAAAGACCGAAAGGTTCTTTTCTAATGAAGCTGAAGCCGTTTTAGCAACCTCGTATTTTGACGATACCAGCGCGTCCTTGAGTATGACATAGTTGTCGTAAATGGACTGGAGTTTTGAATCTTCCAACTCTACTCCCTCGCTAGCATTCACCACGGCCGTGGTCTTTGCACTTTGTGATTCTTTTGGACTTTGAGCATTTGAGCAAGCAGCTAAAACAAGCATCAGCACAATTCCGGCGTAGTTTCTCATTCGTTTACGTTTTTATATCCAGCTTATGAGCCTCAGCTCTATTTTGGTCAAATTAGCACTAAAATTTTGAATCTGGAAAGAATGGTTGAAAATCCAGTTTGGTTTTTCAACTTATGTAATTCAAATTATAAATTCTTGTGAAAGCCATTAAACAAAAAACCCCACCTGCAATGCAGGTGGGGTTTTTACACAATACTTCAGTTATAATTTGAAACCATAAGCTATGCGAAGCGCAACATGTCCCATGTTGTCGTCTGTATATTTTACCGCTTTTGAGATGCTTTCATATTTCACGCCAAGGTCTAAACCGCTGCTCCAAGAATAACCTAGAGCTGGAGAATACATAAACGCAGTTTTAGAGCGCTCAGAAACGCCGAAAGCAGCACCTACTTCACCTAAGGCATATAATCCAGATCCAGTTGGACTAAAGAAGTACTTCAAACCAGCTTTAGCCGGGATAAACGCGTAGTCTTTAACCTCGGCCCCTTGTGCAACCACATTATCCTTTGCAATCATATGGGTATAACCAACCGTTACTGGAACAGATAACTGTTTTACCACATTAAACTGGACACGGGCATCCACACCAAGGCTCAAATTATGAAAGTCATTATTTGTAGGTACACCCACGTTTGCACCAATACCGAAGTTTGGTGTTTGTGCATTTACATTTGTACTGAAGAATAAAGCAACTACAGCTGCTGCAGAAGCTAAAATTTTAGTAAATCTTTTCATTTTTAAATTATTTAGTTTAATCAAACGACATCAAATATATTCTTGTTTGACAATTCCCCATAATCAAAAGGCATGCCATAGCAGGCATAGTTGCCAAGCCCTAGGCTATGTTAAAGCAATTTACAAAGGCAAAAATTCAGCTTTGATGTCCTCTAGCACCTTCCCGAACAACTTTTCAGGATCTATATCTGCCTGATACCAATGGATGTTAACCCCATCTTTCTCCATCTTTCTAAAAAAGGTCATTTGCCGCTTAGCATATTGGCAGATTCCATTATATAATTGGATTTTCATATCAGGATAAGAAATCTGGTGTTTCAAATAAGAAACGACAATCTTGTATTCCAAGCCATAAAAACTCAGCATCTCTGCCGATACACCCGAATTCAGTAGAGCTACTACTTCTTCGATCATTCCTTCATATAAGCGCCTTTCAAGCCGTTCATTAATTTTTTCCCGCCTGATACTGACGTCATCGAAAAGCCCAATCACATAAGGCATTATTTCTGGCCTTTGTACAATCTCCAGTTCGTTTAAACTTAAAAATGTTGCAACTTCAATCGCGCGAACTAGTCTTTTATCCGTAGAGCGATCTGCATGTTTAGTGCTTTTATCCGGAAAGGTGTTTAGAATTGCATTTAGTTCCTGCGAGGTTTTACTATAAAGTCTCTTTCGCAACTCCACATCGATGGGTATGGATGTATAGACATGATTTTGAAGCACACTGTGAATGTACATCCCGGTGCCACCACATAGAACCGGTAGCTTTCCTGCGGAGATAATTGTTTGAAACACGTCATAGAAGTCATTCTTAAACTCATCAACGTGATATCGTTCACCTGCATTTTTTATATCGATAAGATGATATGGAACATTGATACCCTGATGATTATATTCAGATAAATCCTTCCCCGTACCAATATTCATCCCCCTGAAAACCTGTCTACTGTCTGCACTAATAATTTCAGCACCTAACGCGGCTGAAATTGATACTGCAAGTCTAGTTTTCCCAGAAGCTGTTGGACCTAAAATGACGAGTAGTGGATTGGTGACCTTTAACTTTGCCGCTAACATGCTACAAGTATAGGATGTATTTGAGATTGCCTGTATTAAAAATCTTCACAAATCTAGAAGCCTCTTGAGCTGCAGACTTTATACCGAGATCCTCCGTAAGGTTTGGCAAACGATGTTGAAAATACCTTTTGTTAGAACAGGTATCTAGCCAAAGTTCAGCTGGAGGAATTAAGCTGTGAAATGTAAACCCAGCAGCTTCATAACCTTTACCGGTTGACCAGTCCCTGTCAGCATAGCTCATAATGTCATTCGTTTTAACAACTGCAGCAAAGTGCTTAATCAGCTTAGTTAATCCTCCAGTAACCGTAAATCCGGGTTTAGTAGCAAAACGAATTAGCTCTGCAGAACGGTATCCTTCGGACTGCTGCCGCATCAATCGTGTCCCACTGAAAGTAGCAACAGCCACCAGCTCGTCTTCATGTTGCAAACCAAGTTTGTAGCGAGCTAGCGCAGGGCCCTGAATGTGAAAGGCGGATAAAAAGGTATCCGCCTGGTGTTTATTCAAAGAAATAGTTTTTGTCTTTCGCCCGTGTATTCGGGTATTCAGGCCAATTAAAGATCGAATTCTGTTGAGAACCTGTATCTGCCTTGAGCGCCATACATCTTCCCAAAGACTCACCAAATGGAATCCTTGGTCAAGATTTCGTTTTTGAGCGGCAATAACCTCATCTAAATCAGGCTGGGTATTTATGGAAATGCAATTTATAACAACATTATAGTTTAACAACTGAACTAAAGTTAGCCGATCATCGGGAACTGGTGCAGCGGCTATACCAACATCAGCTAATGCGTTTAAAAAGCCTTGATGCCAATAAATTCTTACACCCACTCCGATTCTTTGAAAGTCTTGTACGTTGCAGACAGAATATCGTCGATTTTCATCTTAAGTACATCATCAAGTTTAGTGATTTTCTCCTCCAGTTCTCCATCTCCCGTCAAGGTAGAATAGCGAAAGCAAACATGATCTGATGCTATCTTAATACTTGCGAAAAATCGTTCAGTTACGTTGTCTGCTTTTATGTTCTTTTCGCTCCATAAGTCATACTCTTCCTCGCTATTTACCCTGTTTGTAAACCCAAGGGCAGCATAAGGTTGTAATTCGGCACGTATGGTTTGGAATATTTCTATAAATTCTGTTTTCATACTATTCTGTTCTTGATATTTACTGATAAACAGAGAAGCTTTGCAATTGTTTAACAGATGCTGCTTTCAGAACGGGCACTAAGGTGTACATCAATTTTGCCCAAAAGATCATCCATGTCAAACGGTTTCTCCAGAAAATCATCTGCCCCGGCGTCCTTAGCAGAATTTTCTAAATCTGGACTTGCAGAAATCATGATCACCGGTATTTCCTTGGTTGTGTCTCTTTTTTTAAGTGCTTTACAAACATCCCTACCATCGGTACCAGACATCCAAATATCTAGTAATATTAAGTCAGGAAGATTCTCTTTCAAGTCTAGGATTGTTGCACCATTATAAGTAAAACTCACCTCGTATCCTCCAAATTCGAGCATCGCTTGCACTGCATCTACAATCGCTTTGTCATCATCAGCAATCATTACCGTTTTTGGTCTATTCATTCAAAGTATCATTGTGTAATGCTGAAAACGCAAAAACGATACCACTAAACGAACCTTTTAAGCCGTCGCTTTTTCTGAGATGGAAACATCAGAAGCTAAGAGTTGTTCAGTAATGGTCCTAGTGTAGGTCGTGATTTCCGCCTTAAACTCGGAAACAGATGCCCCGGAACGAATCTCTTCCAGGCGCTTCTCCCACTGCCCTGTGAGTTCAGCCTGAGCAATCATTTGGTCTTTCACAACTTCATAAACTGCTAAACCTTTGTCAGTTGGGATAAGATTCCTCTTTTCTCTCTTTATATACTCTCTAGTAATTAACGTCTCTATTATAGAAGCCCTTGTTGCTGGTGTGCCGAGTCCGCTGTCTTTCATAGCGTACCGCAACTCCTCATCTTCAATTTCCTTGCCCGAGGTTTCAAGTGCCTTAAGAAGTGATGCCTCATTATATAGAGGCTTTGGTTTGGTTTGCTTCTCCACTAATGCCTTATCCAGAATGGGTAACAATTCCTCTTTTTTCACCTTTGGCAGGGAAAGGCTTTCCTCACTTTTAGAGTCTTCTTCAGGGTCATTTAATACGGATCGCCACCCAGCAGAGCGGATGACTGTGCCATTCGCGACAAACTCCGACCCAGATTCAATTGTAATCTTTGTTAATTCCTTAATACATTCCTTATGAAATGCCTCCAACATGCGGCCAACAACCATGTCATACACGGCCTGCTTGTCACTGCTCAGGTGGTAGGGCACTTCGCCAGTGGGCAAAATTGCATGGTGATCTGTCACCTTCTTTGCATTGACGCTTCTTTTGTTCAAGGGAACAGTTGAAAGAAATTCAGCACTTTTCCCAAACTCCGGGTGCCCCTTTAATTGATCAATCAATTTCGGAATTCCAGCAAATACATCATCTCCAATATAGCGACTTCCCGTTCTAGGGTAAGAGATCAATTTTCCCTCATATAAACTCTGAAGAATACTTAATGTCTGATCGGCAGTATAGCCTTTTTTCTTATTAGCCTCCTGTTGGATACTACTTAAATCATGCAATAACGGAGGCGGTTCTTTTCTTGGCTTTGACTCCACGTCCTTTATTAACGCGCCAAGTGGAAACCCGCTATTTACATCTTGAATTTTTTCGAATAATACCTGGGCATCTTCTTTTTTATCAAAATTAGCCACAGACATCGCTTTAAATTGCTGGCCATCCTTATCCAGCATAATGCTTAATTGATAAAATAGTTTCGGCACAAAGTTCCTCGTTTCTATATAGCGTGCGCATATCATAGCTAAGGTGGGTGTTTGTACCCTACCCAGCGAGAGCACAGTTCTGTTTCCGGCTGCAATACTTAATGCCTGCGTGGCATTCATGCCAACAAGCCAATCTGATTCTGAGCGACAGTGCGCGGAATTAAATAGCGTATCGTAATCAGTACCTGGTTTGAGGTTTCTAAATCCCTCCTTGATGGCCTCATCAGTTTGAGAAGATATCCACAATCGCTTGAAAGGCTTTTTACATTTCAAGTAATAATAGATGTACCTGAAAATCAATTCACCTTCCCGTCCCGCATCTGTGGCAACAATAATTTCAGTAGCTTCATCGAACAGCTTCTTAATGATATCAAGCTGCTTCCTCACAGAGGGATCCTCAACGAGGCCGTCCTTCGTTTTGATTTTTCGTACAGATAGTTTGAATTTATTAGGTAGCATTGGCAGATGTTGACGTCTCCAGCCAATGAAACCATATTCCTGAGGTGGTGCCAACTGCAATAAATGCCCGAATGCCCAGGTGAACGAATATCCTTTACCCTCTATATAGCCATCTCTTTTTGTTGTAGCTCCAAAGACTTTTGCCAATTCCCTTGCTACAGATGGCTTTTCCGCAATAACGATCTTCATAATTGCTCAAAAATATCAATTCCAGCATTAAAAGTGTTACAATGCGCATCAACAATATCTTTTATATCGGTAGAATAGCCTCCACCCATGCTAACTTGTATCGGTAAGCCATGAACTTTACAAAGTTCAAAAACAATCCGGTCTCTCTGGGCCGCATCTGATTTTGAGAGTTTTAATTTTCCCAGCTTGTCGGAACTTAATACATCAACACCCGCAAGATAGAAGACAAAGTCTGGTTGAAAACTTTTTATCAACGCCGGCAGGCGCTCCTCAAGTAATTTTAAATATAAGTCGCCAGTAATCCCATTTTCAAGTGGAAGATCCAAGTCGGACTGCTCTTTCCTAAAAGGGAAATTTTTGTCTCCGTGCATGGAGAATGTAAACACCCTTGGTTCATCAATGAAGATTTCGGCAGTTCCGTTACCTTGATGAACATCTAAATCAACAATTAAGATACGTTTACATATACCATTATTAAGCAGAAAGTTAGCAGCAATTGCCTGATCATTTAACAAGCAAAATCCCTCCCCCCAATTTGTGCCTGCATGATGCGTTCCACCTGCCACATTAAACGCAATACCATGCGCTAAAGCATACATGGCACCATCTATTGTTCCTTGTACAATTCGTATCTCGCGATTCACGAGCTGAGCAGTTAAAGGAAAACCAATACGGCGCTGGTCCTTATATGGAAGGGTTAAATCCCGAAGTTGTTCCCAGTATTTTTGGTCGTGGGTAGCTACAATCACCTCTTCGGATACAGCTGAAGGGCAGAAAAGTTGTTCTGGCAGAATCTTTCCGGTATGAAGCAACTGAAGTGGAATAAGCTCATACTTTAACATCGGGAATCGATGCCCTTCAGGAAGTGGATGCGCATAAATGTCGCAATAGGCTATTTTAATCATTAATTTTTTTGAAATACTTTAAGGTTAACGATTGTCCCAGCACAATAGCAAAAAAAAGGCAGATAATTAATTTACCTGCCTTTCAATAAAAACAGATGCTTTTAGAACGTCATTTCACCATGATCGCCAACATCAGACTTTTGACCTGTAACAATCGCTTTCAACATATTAAAGGCCACCACCATTTTAGACGAGCTGCTATCCCAGTACTCCGCAAAGGCAGGCGTCACCTTTATCAATATTAGATTTGGATCATCAACACCATCAGGAAACCATACTTTCACAGGGGGCATAAAATAGGCTTTTTTTCTTTCCTGGTCATCAACAAGCTCTGCCTTACCGTTAACATACAAATAGGTATTGTTTGAAGGGCTACTATACGCAAGTGAAACTTCATTGTCTCTGGATATCTCCTTGGATTTCAATGAGTATTCATTTGTAAAGAACCAGATACTGCCATCGTCTTCGACATGAGCAGTTCCCATTGGGCGACTAGAAAACCGACCCTCAACGTCTAGCGTGGTAAACATGCAAATACGGACTTCTTCTATCTTTCCTTTCAGTTCTTTTATGTTTTTTTCGTTTTCCATGGTATCGTTTTTAAGATAATACCAACTGAACAGTACAAAAAAAGAAATTGTTTTAACGATTGGGTTTACTGACAAATCTATTGCCTTTAATGTAATACCTCCAAGGTAATAAGGCGTGCTCCGCGGCATAAGCGACGCCAACTCTTGGCACCGCTGCAATTTGTTCATCGATAAACGATAAACCTTCTTCAATCCAGATCTCCTCACCTAGCAAATCTTGCCCATTCAGTGCGCGATCGATTCCCAATGCTTTGGACAAAGCACCAGGTCCAGCAGTAAGATTCGGTTTTAATGTTGACATAGCCCTTCGTTGTAACATGTATTCAAGTCCAACAGTAGGTTCTAAACCTCTGATCAATACCGCGTGGGGCGTATTCAGTGGGCCAGTTACAACATTGAATAAATGATGGATGCCATAGCAAAGATAGACATAAGACACCCCTCCAGCGAGGTACATGGTTTTTGTTCGATCAGTTAACCGCCCACCATACGCATGGGAAGCTTTATCTTCGACTCCTGCGTAGGCCTCGGTTTCAACTATAATACCACCAGTAACAACACCATCAATCCTTGTAAAGAGCTGTCTGCCCAGCAACTGCTTGGCAAGGCTATTCACATTGAAGTCTTGATAAAAAGCATAAGGCAGCTTAGCCATAGATTAAACCTGTAATTTCGGAAAGATACTTTTCGTCAACTTCATCAAACTCGTTTAAGGAAGCTGAATCAACGTCCAGAACGCCTAGAACTTCACCATCTTTCAAAAGAGGCAGTACAATTTCAGACCGCGAGGCAGAACTACAAGCAATGTGGCCCGGAAATGCTTCAACATCTGGCACAATAATCGTTTTGCCTTGTGCCCACGCGGCACCGCATACACCCTTTCCTTTTCGAATTCTGGTACAGGCAACTGGCCCCTGAAATGGACCAAGCACTAACTCATCTTCTTTTACCAAATAGAAACCAATCCACAACCAACCAAACTGTTCTTTTAAGGCTGCTGAAATGTTTGCTAAATTGGCGATAAGATCGGTTTCACCTGTTACCAATCCCTTAATTTGTGGAATCAACGATTGATATTGTTCTGCTTTATCTACGTTGGTAATAATGTTTAGATCTTCTGCCATAATGCTCAAATAAAATCCAAATTTAACAATTAGCACAGTGCTAACATGCAGTTTTTGTGAAAAGGAGATAATTATTAGATTTGGATCTTACCTAAAGTCAAAACATGAGAATTATAGCAGAACTACCCCATCCAGATTGCAAGATCAGCATTTTCAACATGAACCAGAAGTACATCATCAAGTTTGAACAAGGCACTTTGGAACAAAGCTACAAACTGTCTGAACTGGATCTTAGTGGCGGCGGAGTAAATGAAATCTTTCAGATAATTGATGATGCGTTTATCAGCACCGTAATAGAACGATTTAAATTGATGCGAAGTGATTTCGCAGCTGCATACAATAGACAGCAGTATTAACTATACTATGTATTCGCCTTATTTCCAATTAGATAAGATAGAGAACAAAACTTAATTTCGACACACAAGCATTTTAGCGCATCTAGATGGCTCAAGGGATAATTAAATAGTTCAAATAAAGGGTATAATAGCATTGATAAACAATAGACTATTTGAAGGGACAGAATAATATTTCTCGGTTTAAATCGCCAAATAATGTTTTGAATAGCCAAAAACATATGTGTTTTACTCCAATGCAAAAAAGGTTTTTGAACCTGGTTTTTCCAAGGTAGAATGATTGTATCTTGCAGTAATATTAAGTATATGGCTAAACGCTTCTTTCTACTTATGGTCGGCTTATCTGGGTTGATCTTATCTACTTGCCTAACACCTGTCGCTGGTCAGGAAACTCCAAAACGTAACGATAAAGTTTACTTCCGCAGTGGGTTCGGTTTTTCGGTACCGATCGCGGATAGCAGAGATTTTTTAGATGCAAAATTCTCAACATCCCTTGGAGGGCTGATATTTATTGGCAACAAAAGTTTGTTCTTCTATCCTAAGATTGGATTGAACGCATATGGTTATGATCAGTTGAACTTAGATGCTGGTGAAGAAAACCGGGTCATACACGGAAGGTCTACCACCTATCTGTTGAGCATGGATATAGGATATCGACAAACCCTTAATCGTTTTGGATTCTATGGCTTTGGGGGTGCCGGTGGAGGAATTATCCTCTTGCCCAAGGTTAGTGATCCTGAATCTGACGTAATAAGAATGTACAATTCCAGCAACTTTATTACGTTAGTGGAAGCTGGAATAGGTACAGATTATAGTTTTGGAAACGTTTTAATTTTCGCTGAGGTGAGTTATACACATGGCCTAAACAAATTGGAGCAGCAGCGGTACCGAGCGGCTCCCATTTACCTGGGGGTAAGAACCAACATCACAAAGATATTTTTTAAGTAAAGTGAAGAACCCAGCATACTGTTTACTAAAGCCTTCCGCTGAGGTAGACAAGGTGTTAGCAAGGTGTTCGCTCGTCCCTACCCTTGTTAACACCTTGTTAAGGCCTTGTTAACCCCTTGTTAACCCCCTGCCATCATTGTTTCTGTCTTAACCTTGATATAGCTGTCCGTGTTTATCTGTCGAACTAAAAGAGATCTCGAAGGTGGTGTTTCAATTTCGATAATTTTTACCTATCTTTGTGAAATATTAGGCTACTCTCTGGCACAATCATGTAAACCACTTCATCAATTTGGTTTACATTCTCCCGGAAAACATTTCCAACTGAGATTATATTATTTTCAGGTCAGTCGCATTTTCAAGTGCTTATCTATTAAGATTGACTTTTACGGGAAACGCGGAGAGCAGTTATTTTTTTACTTAAACTACGTATATATGGCTAAGTCTCAAGCAACCTTCATGAAGAAGCAACTCGAAAAAAACAGACAGAAAAAGAAAGAAGATAAGTTGCAACGAAAAGAAGAGCGCAAGCAAAATCCAGGTGGAAGTGATTTAGAAAGCATGTTAGCTTACGTTAACGAATTCGGCGAGATCGTTTCAACACCTCCAGAAAAAAAACCAACTACTCCACCGGAGGATAAATAAAGATACCTGCCCTGACTGCGAAGCTCAGGGCTTTTATTTTCTTAAAGCTTTTTCCCAAATTACAGATTGCTCAGAGAAGAAATACCGGATAATTCCTGCAATGACCGCGTAATTCATCATGGAGAAATAATAAGGAATAAACAAGATTTTCACTTTGACTTTTCTGTCTTCAAGCAACTTGCCTGCATAAGCTGCCAGGTAAAACAATACCTGACAAATAAACAACAAGGTGTAAAGTGAGCTTTCTTTTACATCAAAAAGGATGATGCCGTTCGCTACCAGTGCGCCGATCATTAGGAATGGCGTGATTGTCCAACGGAGCACGCGGTGACTTATATATTGAAAGGATAGCACGGGAAAGCGAAGCGGATTTAGGAGTTTACGCAACCAGATGATTGATTGTATCCCTCCGGCAGCAATCCTGACCTTTCTTTTTAATTCCTCCGTAATGTTGGCCGAAGACCCCTCTTGAGCATAAGCTTCAGGTTCATAAACAATCTTAAATCCTTTCTCTGCAATCCGCATGGAGATCATAAAATCATCCAAAACACTATTTGATGGAACAGGTTCGTAAAGATCATGTCGTATGCTGAAAAGCTCTCCTGCAGCGCCAACAACAGAATAAAGCTCCGAGTCCCAAGCTTTTAGTTTTGATTCGTACTTCCAGTAGATCCCTTCACCCGCAGTTGCATCAGCGGCATCCTCAATCATTACTCTTTTTTCCCCGGCAATGGCTCCAACATTAGGATCCTTGTAATGTCGGCACAATAACAATATTGCATCTGGATTCAGGAAGGTGTTTGCATCGGTAAAGACCAGAAGCGAGGTGTCTACCTGCTTAATGGCACGATGCACTGCAGATATTTTCCCCTTGCGGGAAGTATCATGTAAGAGTTTGATTTCGGGATATGCGCTTACAATTTCCGGCGTGCCATCGGTAGAGCCATCAGTAACAAAAATAAATTTCAACTTGCCTTCAGGATAACGCAATGCTAAAGTATTCTTTATCTTTTCTACCATATAATCTGCCTCGTTATAGGCCGCAACAATTAATGTGCAAGAGGGCATTTCCTCAAAATTGTACCGCAGTGGCTTTGATGGCTTAAGTAAGCGCTTGATTCTGACAAGCAAATAAAGCAAAATGCCATATCCAAAAAAAGTATAAAAAACGACAATGAGAGAGATCCAAAAAAAAAGTTTCATATAATTAAAAAGTATAGCCGAGGTTTGAACTGGAAATATCATTTTTTAGGTTCCAGCTAATTGCCCCGAACAAAATAGATACATAGCTACTGTTTCCAGAACGTAGATAATTAAGGATGTTTCTGGGCACTACAAGTGAACAAAAGTAGAAGTAAAAAAATATCCGCTGCGAAAGTGTTGCATTTCTTCTTATAAATAGCAGACGATTACGATTCATAAAGTACTCTTTCAGTGCACTGTTTTTACCGACTGATAGAGACTCCTTATGAAAGATGCTGGCTTCGGTATTCACATATACTTTAAAGCCCGCGCGTTTAATACGCTCACACCAGTCCATTTCTTCAAAGTACAAAAAGAAGTTTTCTGCCATGGGACCTGATGCTTGCAGCGCCTTTCTGGTGATCATCATTGCAGCACCATGTGCAAACCCGGTTTCAGCAACTATGTGATCGTATTGCCCCAAATCTTGCTCAAATTGACCAATACATTTGTTGCGGCAGGTATAAAAGTTCATACTCGTGAAGCCAGCATATTGAATGATCGTTGGTTCATCATAATATAGGATTTTGGGCGATACAATCCCGATGCGGGGATCGGCATGCAGGGATTCACTCAAAGTCTCCATTAAACCTGCTGTGAACTCCGTATCGTTATTTACCAGAAATAATAAATCTCCGGTAGCGCGCTTTAGGCCTAGATTATTCCCGCCGGCAAAGCCGAGGTTTTGCTCAGAACGTATATAGATTAAATCTTTCCGCTGATCTATAAAACGCTTGCCGCAATCTACTTTACTGCCGTTATCTACGACGATCACCTCGATGTTCCCTTTTGGGTAGTGTTGCTCAATTGACTGCAGCAAAGCCAGGGTGGCTTCTGGTTGATTATAGTTAACGGTAATGATAGAAATTAAAGACATTATATTTAAATTGCGTTAAATTCCATTAACCTCACATTTTGATTCCGAAAAGTAAACTTACTGAAGATCTCAAACGTCTGAAGCATATTGAGCGCAAAGATGAAGATTTAATTCACAAGTTGGGTGAATTCATGGAGCTCTTGAACCAAAGTGATCTCGACTCCGAAAACATTAGTCAGATCAGGCATGCGCTCAACGATGCGCTTGATGAAAAGTTGAATGGCGAAGATGCTTTGGAAAGAATTCAGCAAGTGTCATTAGACAATATGCCTACATTAGATCAATTAGATAAGCTTGAGTTCCTCTTGAACACAAATCACCTCGATTCTAAGCAGGCAAAGCGCATTACGTATAGGTCATTATTTTTGAAAATCATTAAAGTTGTGATAGGATTGTTGTTTATTACCTTGGGCTTTGCTATGATTATCATGCCCGCGCCTCCATATTTTGAGATGTTCACCATCTTCTATTTTACGGAAAATGATGGCGTAACCTTAATGGATCTAATTTCATTAATAATTATTGCAGTTGGCATAT
>Ga0265798_10004409_pt1 | contig 19447 bp, 19 predicted proteins | sample P3T30metagenome_FD_192430 | JGI IMG/M metagenome (GOLD analysis project Ga0265798, IMG submission 192430) | Plant litter microbial communities from East Loma Ridge, Irvine, California - P3 T30 | ecosystem: Environmental > Terrestrial > Plant litter > Unclassified | place: USA: California... | reverse complement strand
ACATAATCAAGTGAGTGAGGCGTCTCAATCCAGATGTCAGGACACATAGCTGCGCTGAACCGCCGGTGTCCAGAGATCTCAAATGCTCCGGGGCCCAGATCAAGATCCATGAACTTTAAGAACAGTGACTTTAAGTCTCAGGGCGGCTCTTCATCTAACATCACCACGCGGATTTTACGCCCGGTGATTCGAAGAAAAAAAAGATTCAAGAGTCATGAGAGTCGTGCTTCTTACTTGCATATATGACAGGAGAAGAGGTTCAAGGCGCTCTCGTTTCGTAGTTGAATAGGCATTTTTGAAAGCGAATAAGTCTCAACATAACCTTGAGTTTGTCTGGTTTATAGAGGACTACTGGGATGACACACATACCGCATCAAACTGCCTTTGTGCTTGATCCAGGAACGAGCAAATTCGACCGCCCATAGATTAGTTTGTCGTGAAATTTTGATAGGAGAAGATCTTGACTCGAGCGTCGCAGAATAACAAAGGCGGAATCGCAAGAAATATTTATGTTGTATCGGGTAGAGAAGTCAATGAAATGCATAGAGTAGTGCCCACGGTAGTTTCTGCTTCGAAGTGATGCAGCGCAGCAACTCTTGACTCCCCATGAAAAGCCATGGTGCTCTGGTTGGACAGACAAGCTTTCACCAGAGAGAAGAAACATGATTCATTTCGGACTCGCTTTTGGAACAAGCCGATCATGAACACTTTTTTTCCTTTCTTTTCAGACATCAATGATGATGTCTTGTATCTTGTAGACTACCTGTTTCCAAGAAGCGCGCAAGCCACATCAACCGTCTCGCGAGTCGCTTTTGAAACCCATAGCCCAGTGTGATCCGTGTTTTAAGAAAAAGCACGAAGAGCAGGTGCATTTGTATGTCGACAGGATCGGTCCAGGAGGACATAGCTTTATTGCATGTCTATCTTCAAACGAGAGGCGCGACACAAAACATCGTCGTCGTCGTCGTTCAGTCGTTTTTGGAGAACAGAAGAGGGGGAGAGAGCGGGCATAAGCTGTATAAATTGGGGCTTTTGGAAGAAGATAGACGTATACGATGATGAAAATGAGGAGAAGATGCTCAAGCCAGAACAGCAAGCATGAACGTTGACATTTTGGGTCTTGAAAGTGTCGCACGACACCACTGACACGGATTACCGTGAGCATTCTGGATGTAGGATTTGACAGATATGTAAGACCAGGAGAACAGAAGAAGTCATAACTTAAGCATCTTCACAATCGCGTTTGGATCACCGCCGTCATGTCTGGTAGGTCCACCACTTTCCAGAACCGCACAATGTCGCATCATAGATATCCCATTACCAGGTTTCGGGGAGCAAGATAGGACGCCGCATATGCATTTGTAGCGTCTACTTTTAAAAGTGGGACATCGAGGTACTTGTAGTATTTTTGAAAAGCATTTCATGCTGGTGAACGTGTTTTCAAAGATGGAAAGGCCGGCATTTTGGAAAGGAGGACATGGAATGGCTGTTGACACAATTCTTGGACGGGAGCGCGAAGAGAGAGTCATCGAGCAAAGAGGCCGGTCACTTTTCGAGGAGAGGGGAGAAGATACACAATAAAGTCTACGATAAAAGTTTTTGGAATAAGAAGGATATCTTTTGGTGTTTATGAGGCGAGACGACTGGGAGGAACTGGAGGGTATTTATACTCTCCTTGCAGCGGTGGAGAAGCGGTCCAACATGTCAGGTGATTGAAAAGCACATATTCTCACAAATTCGACACATCTTTTAACATGTACATGTACACACCTAATTCCAACATCCACATCTACGAACTCATCCTCTCCAATACCTCCGCAACCTTCTCCCTAACACCCTGCTTCCCCTCATACTTCTCCAGCAGGGCAGCAACAACATCCTCCTCACTCTTTCCGCTCGCCAACTGCAAAATCTCACTCTCCTTCGGCAGCCCAATCCACGCATGCGGATACTCCTTGTAATCCGCCTCGCTGATCAGCGGCAACTGCGCGCCGTCCTCGGCGCCTGCGAAAAATGCCGCGACGTGGCGCTGCTTGACGTCGTCGAGCGTGTTGGGCGACCACTTCGGGCGCTCCTTTCTCCGCTCGATGAGGCGCGCTGTCACGCCTTCGACGAAGTCTGGGTGCGCCATGAATTGCGAGGCGATGTCGTATTCTTTCTGGAAGGTCTGGGCGATGGACCACTGTTTGCCGATGCGCATTTGGAGGAGTGTGACGGCGACGGAGATGGGAGAGCGGGTTCGGATGGTGGAGTAGGTTGACGACGCCCATTTTTGCAGCGCTTCGTCGGTGCTGGTGTCTTGGATTTCTTTGAGGGAGGCCATGATGGCTTGGATGTTGGGCTGGTCTTCGTGGAAGACGGTGTCGATTGTGCGGCGCAGTTTGCCTGAGATGGCGGGTCGGTCGGCGGGTAGACCGGTGCTGAACTCCTCGATGGTGGCGTTGATGATCTTGAAGCGGTCCTCGAGGGTCATGTAGTCTGGGAACTGGAGCTCTGCGAGACGCGCCTCGAGCTGTTGGAGGGTGGAGGAGTGGATGAAGTGTGTTGCTACGCCGTGGTAGAAAGCGTCTACGCCCCGGAGTTGCTCAGATGTTAGCGCAAGGTAGGTGCCGAGGGCGCCCTCCATGCGCGGGAGGAAGAAGGATGCGCCGACGTCGGGGAAGAAGCCAATCGTGGTCTCAGGCATGGCGAACAGCGTGTTCTCGGTTGCGATGCGGAAGGGCGCGTGTATCGACAGTCCGACTCCGCCGCCCATTGTGATGCCGTCCATGAAGGCGACGTACGGCTTGGTGTAGGTCGCGATCAGGTGGTCCAGCTTGTATTCGAGGCCGAAGTAGTCTGAGCTCTTCTGCTGTCCGGCTGGTCCCTCTTTATTCCACTCTGCCAGCGCGGCTACGTCTCCTCCCGCACAGAAGGCTCGGCCGTTGCCCTTGATGATTACTACGCCAGCCAGTTCCGACTTTGCCCATTCTTGCAGTCTCGGTATGATCTTTCGCGCCATTGAGCCATTGAGCGAGTTGAGCTTCTTCGGTCGGTTGAGCTCGATGCTCCGTACACCGTAATTGTTGGTGAAAATGACATCGTCGGCCTCGTCGTCTGGTTGGGCTTTGGTAAGATCGGCTGTTGGTGTGGCATACTGTTCATTGTCAGCTATTGTTGGTGCTTGCGCCTTTGGGGTACAAAAGTACCTTTCTTGTGCCAGTGACCCACGCGGGGCTCGTGATTTTGGCGCGCAGAGGCATGGTACGTGATGATGTTGTTTGTATCCGCGACGCCCAGTTCAGCGGCGCTGCTGTCCGTCTTAAAGATGTGCAGAGCGACATGTGTGGCATGTGATTTGGAATCGCGAGAGATGATGCAACTTTTCGAATGCCCGCCAAAAGATACCTCGGGTATCCGCCTCGCTGAATATGGCTGCTCTGGTGTTGAAGGAGAGCAACGGAGCTGTGTAAAAAAGTACGGATAGAGTTTATCGAACTTGAGCACCTCAATTGAAGTACAAAACCATTCGGCAATGCTTTCCCGCGCTCAACCCACCATGAAGCTCCGTTTCGAGGTCGGAACAGATCGTGACGTGATTGGACAGAATTGGAAAGTGCATCGTCTCATGTCACGTTTTCGCGCGCTAAAGAATTTATGACCCTCTGCCACGCCTCCACACACCACAACCCCGGCCAATTGCCCGTCCGCCATTCTCCTTCCCTTCGTTACTGGAGTTGATTCACCATGTCGAGCTTCTCAAGAGTGTTTATGCGCGCCGCGCGGTACCAGCGTGGCGTCAACCCGGTCCAAAATGCACTGGGAATGCAGGGCACGAGCAGATACATGAACGGCGTACGGAACTACGCTGCTTTCACTCGTGACAAGCCGCACGTCAACGTTGGTATGACTACCATTCTTACTTCAAAGTATATCAGCTGACTCTACAGGTACCATTGGCCACGTCGATCACGGAAAGGTACACCACCAACGCCCCTCGCCTCCCACTCCCTCCGCGACTAACACCTCCAGACCACCCTCACAGCCGCCATCACCAAGCGCCAAGCCGAAAAGGGCTACGCAAAGTACCTCGATTATGGCTCCATCGACAAGGCCCCCGAAGAGCGAAAGCGCGGTATCACCATCTCCACCGCCCACATCGAGTACTCGACCGACAACCGGCACTACGCCCACGTCGACTGCCCCGGTCACGCCGATTACATCAAGAACATGATTACCGGAGCCGCCAACATGGACGGCGCCATCATCGTCGTCGCCGCCTCCGACGGCCAAATGCCCCAGACCCGCGAGCACTTGCTCCTCGCCCGCCAGGTCGGTGTCCAGAGAATTGTCGTCTTCGTCAACAAGGTCGATGCGATAGAAGACAAGGAGATGTTGGAGCTCGTGGAGATGGAAATGCGCGAGCTGCTCAGCAGCTACGGCTTCGAGGGCGACGAGACGCCTATCATCATGGGCTCTGCGCTATGCGCAATCGAGGGCCGGCAGCCGGAGATTGGCGTGCAGAAGGTCGACGAGCTGCTTGAGGCGGTGGACTCTTGGATCCCGACCCCTGCTCGCGATGTCGAGAAGCCGTTCCTCATGGCGGTCGAAGACGTGTTTTCGATTGCTGGGCGTGGAACCGTTGTGTCTGGGCGTGTGGAGCGCGGCGTCCTGCGCAAGGACAGCGAAGTCGAGCTAGTCGGCAAAGGCGCAACAAGCATCAAGAGCAAAGTCACCGACATCGAGACCTTCAAGAAGTCCTGCGACGAGTCACGAGCTGGCGACAACTCCGGCCTCCTTCTCCGCGGTGTGAAGCGCGAGGACGTGCGTCGCGGTATGGTTGTTTCCGTCCCCGGCCAAGTCAAGGCACACAGGAAGTTCCTCGTCTCGATGTACGTGCTCAGCAAGGAGGAAGGCGGTCGCCACACGGGCTTTGGCGAAAACTACAGGCCACAAATGTTCATCCGCACAGCCGACGAATCGTGCGCACTAAACTGGCCCGAGGGCACAGAGGACGCGCACGACAAGCAGGTCATGCCCGGCGACAACGTCGAGATGGTGTGCGAGCTGCACCAGCCGCACGTGCTCGAGACTGGTCAGCGCTTCAACATGCGCGAGGGCGGACGGACGGTTGCGACGGGTCTTGTTACGCGAGTGCTGGAGTAGAGTGGTGGTGCGAGACGGAAGACGAATGATCAATGACGGACGGCGCTTCTTGTACAATATTTGGACTCGGTATATCATCCCAGCTCTCCGCTTCTCATGCATCATGTACTTTAGCACACACGCACGGTAAAAGGAGGTCTAGATGGGAGGCGTTGAGTATGTGGAGCAATGTAATGGTCATGTCAATAACGTGTTCTCCGTGGTTGCATGTAACTTCGTACAACAATCCTAGGACACCATGCCGTATCCAAAAAGCCCAGCCAGAAACAAGAAAGAAGACTCCAACGCCACCGCTTACAAGTCATCCAACCCATCATCATACACGCCGCTGTATCGCTTGCGGCTGCATCCTCTCCCCGCCCGCCATAGGAAACAACGGACTCGTCGCCTCGCTCATCTCCCGGATCTTCTTGATCAGATTACTGTTCCCACGTCAGTCCACTGCTCACAAATTCCATAGTTCAGACAAAACACACCTCACAGGTAATTGCAGCCTATCCTGCTCCCTCCACAATATACCCACCACCTTCTCGCGCCCCTTTGCATGATCCTCCAAATGCTCGGTAATCAGCTGCCTTCCAATCTCTTTACTGCATCCATATATGCGATGCGAGCAGCCGTCGAAGTTGCAGATCCAGGAGTCGCGCGGGCCGTTGGGTTCGTATGTGGGTAGCGGGGTGGATACAAGTGAGGGGGCGACGACGGGCTTGGTATGTGAGTGTGAGGATTGGGGAAGGGATTGGGCTTTCGTGGGGCGGTGGCGGAGGGGTAAGGGTGGGACGGCGGTGCCTGGGGGTGGGTCTTCGGAGTCTGATTCTGCGGTTGTGGGGGGTGAGTCTGGTGTGATTGATACGCTGGCTGCGCGTTTTCGGCTGGTTTTGTCGTCTTCGGGGTCTGTGTCGTCGAGTTTGCGCTTCTCGCTGGTGGGCGAAGAAGTTTGTGTGGGTGTGTCGGCGTCCATGTCGTCGTTATCGTCGTCTGAGGAGTCCGAGTTTGGAATGGGTGCTTTGCCTTTGCCTGCGCTGGATTTGCCGCGCTTAGTTCCTACGCCTTTGCTTTTGCCGGAGAATTGGCTGCTCTTGGGGCGGAGGACGGAGAGGCGGCCTTTCTTCCGCCTGCCTGGCGGTCGGCGTACGGGGGTTCTTAGTTCGTCTTCCTCTTCTTCGTCGGATGTGTCTGACGATTCTGCCTCTTCGTCTCTAAGTGTGCCGTGGTCTTTTCTTGGTTGGAGCAGCACGCCCTCTGCTCGTCTTTGTTCTGCTGCTGATAGACTGTGTCCTGCTGCTAGCTCCTGGTATATCGGCTCGCTTGCAAAGAATTGGGTGTTCTTCCGCCGTGGATGGTCCATCATGTAGCACAGGTTCTGCGCATGTACTAGAAGCACATTTCGGGCAGTCTCTTCCTCTTCGATTTCATAGCGTCTTACAACCAGTTGCGCAACGCGCTCGATGGTGATAAGATTTCGCCCGGCTCGCATAACCCGTTGATTCACAGCCTTCTGCATGAACTCGAACAATGCGGCTGCCTCCCACCAATTATCATCCTTCTTCGGTGGCTCATCTGACTTCGCGACCGCAGTCTTGCCACGAGAGGTCTTTGTCTTCGCTGGTGCTGATACTGGTGAGGCGACGGCGGGAGAAGATTTTGAGGCTCGCGTCTGCTTTTCAGGTTGTATCTGGTCGTAGCGACCCTCTACTCGCGCTTTGCAGGTATCGAAGTCTTTCTGCCAATGTGTTAGGGATGCTAGATGAGAGTGTAGAGGTGACCCACAGGATACTGTCGCCTGAACGCCTGATACATGGGCGTATTGCTCCAACCAATGCCTTGCGCTCTTATTAAAAAGCACATTATGAGGAATATGTGATGCTTGTGGAATATTTCTGCCGCAACCACGGCATCGTTGCACGGAAATCGATGGTCTTCTGCATACTGAGTGCTGTCAGCATCCGAGTTCTGACAATCCCCACAAATGGAGCTTCCAAGCAAAGGCGACTCCCAGATTGGCTTACCTCTTGGTAGATGAGTTGTGGACTTGGACCTCCACCTCTCTTACGAGGTTCGTTATATATGTCGGTGACGAAATACAGCAATCGTACCGCCTCCACCATGTCCTCGTATATGCTCTTGTAATGTGGCGCCGGGCGAATCTCGAACCAGCCTGCTTTGCCCTGCGCCCATATCACAAACTCGCCGTCGGTCATCTCGCCGTACGAAAAACGCGTCACGTTCCGGATCTCGATGTCCACGGGTTTGTAGGGCTTGTTCAGAACTGCCATCGCGTCAGCATTGTCTCGATCGCAGTCCTTCATTCTCCAAAGCGGCTTCACTTCACGAGACCGTTGCCTATAACGTACGGTACTTGACCTGCCCACGACCAGGCGGCTCCAATCGCCCTCGCACCCTGAGCGGCGTGTCCGTATACGCGGAAAGAAGACTCGCGGGCTTTCCATTGCTCTCGTAGACGACCTGCGCATTGCTGAGTACGAATATCTCCCACTCGTCGGAGTCGGTAATGGAGGAGTCCACGGGCTTCAGGACGTCACCCTCGGGTGTCGGCATTGTGGTGAGGTATATAGGTCGTGTGGCATCATTCGTAGAAGTGTGATGGATGTCGTTAGGGCAATGCGCCGCTTCGTGAAGGGGAAGAATCGCGCTTCAGTGTTTGGCACGCGTTGTTCGATTGGTGGGGCGCTATTATGGGCTAACTTATCGATAGATGCCGGTCTTAGTTCTCACCTCGGGATGGACGCCGCAAACACTGCTGCCAGTCATGCTCTCACTTCAACATGTGCTTCAATATCAGTGAACCAGTACAGCCTTATTCTGAAATCCTGATGTGGCGTCATATGTTAAATCTCCGTGCCTCAACATGTACAAAACGATGTCTCACTCTGACTCTGACTCTGCCTTGCTGACCAATGACAGGAACGCCAGTAGACGCAATGGAAAGCCAGCCTCATGTGAGCCTTGCAGAATCAACAAGACGCGATGCGACCATGGCCAGCCCAAGTGCGATAGATGCAAGCAGAGAGGCATAGAAGAGCGCTGCTTTTACCATCCTGCACCTCTGACAAAGCCTCGGAATACTGATGAGACAGGCACTGGCGAGTCCCGGCCGTTGAAGCGGAAGTACGTCTACTATGCTTGTCCAGTCCGATCGGAATTGACATGATCAGACGGCCGTCCAAGGGGCCAGCCTCCTCTCAGCTTATCTACCCGAACACGTCCACCTCACCTGGTGACAAGCTTGCAGACGCGGTCGCTGCTGATGTATATCATCCTGGTTTCCTGGGACCAGGGTCCTACGCCGTTCTTCTGCCAGAAGATGAAGACTCGGGTGTTCCGCGAGAGCGCGAAGTGTCAGTCGCTTCGGAGCGATCTGATTGGGAGTTGACCCATCAACATCCATTAACGAAGTCAATGCGGCACCAGATGGCTAGCGATGTGCTCAAAGTGTTCCGGTACTACACTGCTATCAAAGAGCTTGTGTTGTGGTACAATGCCTCTAACGAAGCGGGCGTCATACCTGCGCAGATCCAAGTTGATGCTGTAGGTCCACCGTGGATATACGATGTACTTTGAGCCATACACTAACTTCGCAGATCAACGGCATTGAGGCCATCGTAGACAAACACGATCTCAGACGATCAGCTCCTAGCCCTCAGCTGATCTCCCAGGTACTAGAAAGCACAAGTCGACCATTCACAATGACACAGACGCTAGAAGCCCAGGACTTTCACATACTCTGCTCAGGAGAGAACCTCCGATTCGAGATGATCGGCTGCTTGCTGGCTACAGCAGGCAGATCCCTAACGTTCGGATTCGCTCCAGACGTCTTCAGTGACCCAGCAAACCGCGCATTAAAATCTCAATTCATCGACGAGCTGCTTCGCGCGAGCACAACCTGCCTTTTTCTATGCACCATGCTGGCCACCGTCAATGACCTTACGATCTGGCTGTACTACGAGAACTACATGTTTACGACAATGATGTGTGGCTACGCCGGTCCACCATCGTGGCGACGTGTCAACGAGCTGGCAACCCAAATATACGCCCTCGGAATACACAAAGCATCTACGAGCGCCAATGTACCCGTCTGGCTCAAGGAAACGCGACTGAGGATCTTCTGCTCGTCATACAATCAAGACAAGTCTCTGTCGACATTCGTCGGACGGCCTCCACGGATCAGTAAGAGGTATACCGATATCAACTTGCCACTTGACTTGTCGGATGAGGACACTGTCGGTGATAACGACGTGCTGAATCGAGCCATCCAAGCTCTGGACAAGGATGGGTGGAATACAAAAGGCAGATGGCTACGGGCGTCGTGGATTGTATGCATATCGTGCTCAGCATATATTGCGCTCGCTAACACATCCTAGCGATTGCGTTACATGTCTCTACAGTTCCGCGAAGAAGTGCTCGAGTTTTCACTCACAAAGCTTGACGATACCTCGCGGGGCCAACTACTGTAAGCCAAACACCTTCGTACATACAAAACGTCGCTAACTTCATCTTCACAGCGACATATCCTACCGCCTCCGCTCCTCCTGGGACTCGCTACCCAAACACCTACGCTACTGGTACGTACCCCACATACATCAACCCCGCTTCAACCACCCACTAACTCCCTCCAGGAAAGCCTGCTGGGACGAAGGCATCCCCGCCACCGTCTGCCTCATGCTCATAATCGTGCACCTAACCCACTGGTACACCGAATTCATGATCCAAAAGCTCCTCGACTACCAGCCCCTAACCTCCAACACCGCACTCCTCCGCGTATCTTGCGACCTCCTCTCAAACGTCCTGACCCTCGGCACCATCCGCGACCGCAGCTACGACGTCCACAGAGACTTACTCCATTGTATCCTCCTCTTCGGCGTCCCAGCCGCAAGTGTCCTCGCCACCGCTCTCCGCGAACAACACGCCACAGCCCAACCCTTCCCGCACGAAATTTCGCGTAGCGAAATAGTGCGCATGCTAAGTGTTCTGATATCGCATCTCGATGCCGCCGCGCATGTCGAGAATTCTGGTGCACGACAGGGCGAAGCGAATTACAATCTGTGCCGCAAGGCAAGCCGCATTTTCACGCGCGTTATTGACGCCGTGCTAGATGCGCGTGTTGAAACGCCTAGTAGTGGCCTTGATTGGGGGTTCGAGGGCTTCGAGGGGCCGGGACTGGATGGCTTCGAGGGCATGGAGTTTGCGGGGTTGGGGCCGTTGGGGTTAGCTGGGGGGGCGAATTTGGGGCTGGGAGAGGGTGGAGGGATGGATTGGGGGTGGAATATGTAGATGGATAGATTAGGGGGTTGATGGTTCGATGGTAATGCTAATGCTAATGTTAATGTTTGGTTTTGTGTTTCTTTTCTGCGGGGAGGAGGGCTGGTGAGAGACTTCTCTTCCGACTCATACACGCCCGTTCAACATCCTTCCTGTGCTCGACCCACCCCGCCCATTCCCTCGTTCCGTCGCCCCAGACATGTCCTTGCGCCATACTCGCGTCCTCGCTTGTTTCTTCGATTGACTGTCTCACGTCTTCCTCCTCGGTCGTACTCAGTGCTTTCGATCCATGGTGCACTGGCTGGGAAACCAATTGTGGCATCGGCGTCCGTAGATAGCTCTCCGGGTAGCTTATATCCGCGACGTGCAGGACTTTGGGCTCGTGAAAATTTAAGGGGAAAGCGGGTGATGAAGTAGTGAGTGATGTTGGTGAGGCGAAGGGGGAGGAGGAGCGGTTTGGAGTGGGGTGGGAGGTTGAGCGCGCTGTGCTGATGTTGCGATTGGCGTAGTGATGTTCGGGGTACCTGGATGGCTGTGTGTCTCCCTGGTGATGGCAGTGGCTTTGTTTTGGCGTGTAGTTGTTGGCGTTCGTGGACATTGTGAGCGCCATCTCGATGCGATGCAGTGTTCGAGAAAAAAAGCAAGAAAAACGTGTCTCACAGCATGTCAGGTTAGGTTGTATATTCAACAGTTTTAAATTGTTTGCGCGAGATGAAGTTGGTTTCCTTTGTGAAGAGATATAGGTATGTAGCCGCATTCGGTGAAAGGGCCGTAACGTGATCACGCGTGAACAAAGCGCCTGGAATGCATCTACCCGGATACCTCGCATACTGCTTTCGACAAACATCTACACGCTAATCGTCTTGAACACGCCGAATCCAGACCCGCCCGTCGCCATGAGAGTACCCGGTATCTGCGGGTGCCAATGTGCTTCCTTGATCTGGTCCATGTAGTGCACGAACAGCAACTGCGGCGGCACGTCTTGCACACCGGCTGTGTCTCTGCTCTCCTCGTCGTCAAGCTCGACAGCCAGATCCCACAGTGTGAGGGTGTTGTCGCCAGCGCACACGGCCACGATACTGTCGTCTGTAGGGTGCCATTCGACGGATGTGATCTGCTCTTTGTGGAAGGTATAGGATGCGACGGGCGTGGGCTTGACGTCGCTGGCCATGGACGTTGAAGGCTTCCATTGCCGCAGGTCCCAGACGGCCCACTCGCCGTCGTCGGCGCCGGAGGCGAGGAGATGTGCGGTTTGGTGCGACCAGCTCAGTACGTTGACGTCTGTCTTTGAGACCTTGACGCTGACGGCTGCCTTTCGCGATTTTGACCGTGCATCCCAGATCTTGACTGTGCCGTCGTTGGATGCTGAGGCGAAGACGTGCTTCTCTGTTGGCGACCATTGTAGCTCTTCGATCGTGCCTTTGTGGCCGGTAAAGGGTGTGGTGTCTGTGACGAAGCCTCCGCCTTGCGTCCGAGTTGTGGTGAAGATGTTGCCGGCGATGTCACCGGTCAGAAGCTTGCCTTCGGGGAACAGTGGCGACCAATCCAGACCATAGCCCTCGTTCGACTTGTGCGCACGTATTGTGCAGACTGGCTTGTTCTGTGTGGGCGTGATGACAGTTCCGGGGGTGTCGAATGCAGTGAGGTGTGGTGTGACATCGTGTATGAGAACCTGACCCGACTCTGTCATAGCGGCGGTGAGGGTGGTCGGCGGTTGCGCGGATGTACTCTGCGGTGTCTGGTGTGCGCGTATGCGGTTCGTACAGCTCGTCAAGGGGATCGACTTCGTCTCCAGGATGGGATCTGAAGCCTCATCGTCCGACTCGTCGTCCTGCTCGTCGTCGTCCTTCTCCATGCGCGACAGACTGCTCATCTTCATAACCATGATCTGGTTCTCCTTGTCCCTCCCCCGCGCTGCCTGCGTGCCGGCGACTGAGTATATGGTTGCGGGGTACGTCTTGCGGTCGGAGCCTAGGCTGTCGGGTATTATGTCACATGAGAGACACGGCCATGGCGCTTCGAGTGTGTGGAGCATCTCGTATGTCGACAGATCTGGATTGAGTGTCTCGCCCGGCGAGAGCTTGTGCCGGCCGGGTATGAAAGTGCCCTGGTCAATGTCCATGCCGTCTTGCAAAGTCAGTATGCGCCAGGCTGTCTAGGTTCAGGTATGTCATACGTTCTCGCTCCTCTGCCTCTCGCTCCTCATCTGGCCGTCCGTCTACACCCGCCTCGAATATCTCGTCCTCGCTCTCAAACTCGTCCTCGAATTCGTCCTCAAAGTCCATGGCCTGCTCTTGGTCGATCTCCATGGGACGGTCGCCATTTTTGATCGCCTCCTGCTCCTGCTCTGACTCTGCGGGTCGTTTCGACATCTTTGTGGGTGTGAATTGCTGTCTTGGTGGGGCGTAGATTTGTGTAGGAAAATAGTGCAATTCGATGGCCAAAAATTGTAGCAACGCGAAATTTACGACTGGACTGGGTCCCCCGCGGCGGTTCCTTTAGCGTCATTATTGGTTCCGTATCAACAGAGCAACGCGCGCCAATCGTTGCGCATCGCAGCTGTCACTGTCACCTTTTCCATAGCGCCCATTCTGCTCCTGAATTGATGAATGTGCACATCCACGCATGAATGCACCCACCGAAAACCGCCATAAATTTCCATCTGCAGGCCTCGACGCGTTGCGCGACACCAGCTGCAGCGGGGCTGTTTTGCCTGCATCACCGGCGTTTGCCCATCTCCTATTCGTCCACCTAAGACATCCCAGAGCCCTCGAGTCAATCGCATTCCCAGACACACCCAACTCTCGCCATGGAGATGCAGCCCGAGCAGATGGTCGTTGACGGCCAGCCGGAGATTCACGTCGAAGGACAGCCGCAAGGCTACACGCACAATCAGGATGTGCAACAAGGGCAGCAGGCCCAATATGGTCAAACAGAGCAGCAATTCCAGCATGGCCAGCAAGAACAAAGTCAGGCCCACCCAGCCCAGGAAGCGCAGAAACACATGGACCAGACAATGGACACCGACGAGAGCATGAACACAACCATCACCGCATCCACTATGGGACCCATGCCCAGCTTTCTTCCCAATCCGAACCCGAGTAACAACAACGGATACGCAGCAAACAACGGTGGCTATGCTGCCAACAACGGCGGCTACGCTCCGAACAACGGCGGATATCCCTCAAACAATGCTGGTCACGCAGCAAGCCCAGACCCGTACGGCCAGAACAACAACAACGGCTATGCCCAAGAACAACACCGTCCCTCCACCTCCCAGTCCGATACAGCCTACCAGTACAGCACCCACAACGGCTCGCGCTTGAACACACCCTCTGACGCCGACACACCGCCGCGACAGGCATCATACTATGATAGCGCAAAGGAAACGCACATGGGACAGTCGCAGTCACGGCCGAACTCACAGATGGGACGGTACCCAGCCTCAGATAGCGGCTCGAGATCCAACTCGTACCAAGATCAGAACCGAAACGCCCAACAACAGCCACCACAACCGGAGGCTGCCAGTAAGAACGCCAGCGTTGTCATCAAGGTCGGCATGGTCGGCGACGCCCAAATCGGCAAGACCAGTTTGATGGTGAAATACGTTGAAGGTAGCTGGGACGAGGACTATATCCAGACACTAGGTATGACAAGCCATTAGTTGACGTTGATCTTGACTGACAGACTCAGGTGTCAACTTCATGGAGAAGACCATATCCATCAGAAACACAGAAATCACCTTCTCCATCTGGGATCTTGGTGGTCAGCGCGAGTTTGTGAACATGTTGCCGCTCGTCTGCAACGATGCCGTTGCCATACTCTTCATGTTTGACCTGACACGGAAGAGCACCCTCAACTCCATCAAGGAGTGGTACCGCCAAGGTCGAGGCTTCAACAAGACTGCTATCCCATTCCTAGTCGGCACCAAGTACGATCACTTTGTAAACTTCCCGCGTGAAGAGCAAGAAGAGATCTCCAACCAGGTACGCCCGTCACACGTTTAGATTTTCTCATCTAATGTCGTACAGGCCAAGCGATTCGCACGAGCAATGAAGGCCAGTCTCATCTTCAGCAGCACGAGCCACAGCATCAACGTGCAGAAGGTATGCAACGCTCTCACTAGATCATTTCAATATACTGAAATCCCCAGATCTTCAAGATTGTACTCTCAAAAGCCTTCGACCTGAAGTGTACGATACCCGAGATAGAAAACATCGGCGAACCGCTCCTGCTCTACCAAGCCGTCTAGTCGCCGGACCGCAGAGTTAAGCCCTATATTGAAGACCGGCGACTGAGCCGCGTCTTGTACCGCAACGTGAGCATGAGCGAATGACTTTGATGATTTTTGCGAAGGAAGGGATGCATCTGTCGGCGACTGGAGCAATGTGCAATTGGGCACAAGGCGTTTCTGGGCCTGGGTTGCAGGAGATTCGAGGGGCTGGTTATCGATGCATCGGTCGTGCTGGTGCGCTACGAATATGTACTACCACAAGAAATGAACTGTACTGTGTTATCAAAACAACATTGCATTGGGCTTGATGCGTTGCATTGCATTGTTGATGATGCTGGGAGGCAGGATTAGCCGAGCGATGCCGCAGACACAAGCTACAAGGCAAGTTGAGGCGAGCTAGCTCTTCCGCAACACCAAAAAGTTGCCCAGCGACTCTCGAAGCTGTACATTACGACGATCAGATCCACATCGCGCATACACAATCGCTTTACTTCACCCCACACGCTACTGTCAATCGCACACCTAGAGCCAGGAATAATCTTCACTGTCAGCGCATCACCATAATGTCCCTCCTACCCACGCTCGCCCTCCCAGGCCAGCTCCTCGGCGCAGCAGACAAATACCTCCCCGGCCCAGGCACACACATCCACGAGCAATCGATCTACGCCTCGATAGCTGGCCCAGTCGTGTCCTCACACTCAAAATCCTCCTCCACAACACCCTCAACGTCCAAATCGAAACCTACCCCCCTCCTCTCAATCTCGCGCCCACCCACCTCCACCACCGACCCGGGCATCCTCGGCACCAACAGCGGCGGCGGCACCCCGCTCCTCCCCTCCATCGACTCCATCATCCTCGCACGCATCACGCGCCTAGGCGCCCGCTTCGCAACGTGCGAGATCCTCGTAATCGGCGACACGGTATGCCGCGAGGCCTTTCAGGGCCAAATACGGCGCGAAGACATACGCGCGACGGAAAAGGACAAGATCAAAATCGAAGAATCGTTTCGGGTGGGGGATCTGATCAGGGGTGTGGTGATAAGTCTGGGCGACCAGAGTAATTACTATGTTGCGACGGATCGAAATGAGTTTGGGGTCGTCATGGCGAGGAGTGAGGCGGGGAGGGTTATGTGGCCGGTTAGTTGGAGGGAGGTGCGGGATCCGGTGTCGGGGGTGGGGGAGATGAGGAAGGTTGCGAAACCTTTTTGATGGATGCTTGGAAGGCAGGACAATGGGAATGGGAATATGAATGGAACGCGAGCTTTGGACCAGAGAACATGGCTAGGCGGCGCAAGGTGGAAGTGAAGCCGCGGAGTACGACATACCCTCCCAGCGTCAGTCACGAACTCTAGATGCGCATAGGCCATTCTGGAGAATGAGTCGGACTCAAAAGTGCTCAGGATACATCGCGCCTGACGAGACTCCTACGTCTTCAATGGCGCTATCAAGAGACGTGCACTCCAGCTTACCAGCTCTGCACTCGATCATCGTTCTTCCATCCTTCAGAGCAAAGAACAGACTAGCATAGTCAATACGCCGAACCAATCGAGAGAAAGCAGGATGGATACCCAACAATATCAAAAGAACATGTATACCCATACCCAAGTTTGCTCCCGACATACATTCTTGAGTAGGGCTTCATTTGTCTCAAAACTCTATTCCAAATACCCACGTTTTCTCAACATTTTTGTTCTATGACGCTTCTTTTATGCGTTTCCACCTCACCATCAATGCGTTTCCTCGCCTCTCTTATGCGTTTCCACGCCTCTCTTATGCGTTTCCCCGACGCCACATCCGCCATGCATCATCCTTCTTCCCGAAGCTTATGAACCAGGATCAACGTCGATCTGAAACAACAGACACAAAGGATCATCCGTGCATGGCGTCGATCATGGGTGTAAAGTCCAGAGCAGAGCGTTCTGGAATAATATCTTCTTCGTGAAGGGAATTTAGTAATGAATCCAACATCCCATTTCGAGCCCAATGATAAGAAAAACCTTGATCGCAGGGCAGTATACAACGCTTTGTACCATCCATCCATACCAACAATTTCAAAGCACTACAATACACGCGTAGTCCACTCCCAAAGTTAGCGTACCAAAACACCACCTCACCTCACCGCCAAGCTAACGCCAGAAAAGGAAATATTTCTCGAGGTGTCGATCGCAGCACCAAGCTAGCTCCATGCTTAGTAAATCCCAGTCTCAGAAGCACGACTGTCCCGCGCGCCATGGAATGCTTCTTCACAGCTGAGGCATACCGCCAAAACGCAAGCACAGAAATTGTTGAAGTGATTCGCTTCGTAGAGCGTTGGCAAGGTAGATTGGGTAGCTAGAATATATCCCTTTGAATCGAAAAACGCTTTGAAAACGCAACGCTCGCTTTTTGTATCGACGAAAGTGTCGTACAACACGCTTCGTGGGTCGAACCACGGCATCTTCTCCTTCGATGTCTTATTGCTTGCTCGCCATCGTATTCTCTCCCTTCCTTCATCTTCTGATACCGGGGGCCGGCGATGCGTTTCTTTGCGGCGTCATGACCTTCCTCTTGTCGCCTTAATTCTCCTCACGCTCCTCTCCTATACGGTCATCGTACAGCAACGTCAAATTGGTACATGTTAGAAGTCGAGGTCAAGTGCCTCTTTCAAGCGGTGTCGTCTCCTACAGTACTCCACCGGGTAGTGGTGTTCCTCTGTTCTGGCCGCCCCAGCCAAAGCCATCGGATCCTGAGGGTACAGGTCGAACATCATTTCCGCCTACTGTGCTCACGTGCCCCTCTGCCGGCGCAGCATGTTTCCGCAACATGAACATGGGCTTCCGACCTTCCTTGTCCAATTGCTTGAACAGTATGAGCGGCCTTTCGTTCAATCCTAAGCATCGCTCTTGATCGCCGTGGACAATATACAGGGCATACTGCCGCCAGTCTGCCGTAATATTGTACTTCTTGAGCGCCACTGGTAGGACCTTATGGCAAGGGTCGTCGATCGAGACTCGGAAAGATTTGAAGATCTCGACTTGTGGGTTCGTTGATGGTGTGGAAGAGGGAGCTGATGTGGGAGCGTTCAGCGTGCTTGACCCACCAGACAGTGGTGGATCTCTGTCATCTGGATTCGGTGTCGGTTGCGTGTTATTTCGTAGCGGTCGTGAAGATAGTGGCGCCGGCGTGGCGCGGGGATCGCGATTGCGGTCCGATGTCATAGTCGAGTCGGAAGCCCATGTATTCGTTTGAGACCAGCTTGGGGTCTCGTGTCCGTCGTGTCCGCTCCGTTGCATGTCGCGCGCGTACTGGCGGTTCTGATTCTGCGTGTAGGCTGGCGATGTGGGAGAGGGCTGTGCGATCGAGTTGGGCGACATCTGTGGGCCGCCACCAAGAGAAGCTGTGAGGTGTGAGGATGCTGCCACAGCTGCTGCTGAAGGATCCAAAGAGGAATGATCGATAAGAGTGCGATGCTCTTGTATGGTTGGAGAGGGGTTCTTTGGAGCAGACCCTAGGAAAAGCTTCTTGGTAGAGAACTTACGCGACAGACTGCTTCCACCGGATCTCTCCTGTGTGGCTGGTGGTGATGTGATGGTGTGCTCATGGGGTGTAGGCAGGGGCTTCTGGCTGTTCTCCAGAGTTCTCAGTAGCGGCAGTATCTCCTCCCGTAACCGCTTGTTCTCATCTACAACTCGCCCCAGGTCTTCTCTAAGATGCCGTAGTTCAGATTCGGCCGTGTGTATCCGCTCGTCTCGCATCTGCACGACTCGGATGACCTTGGCGAAGTCGTCTTGCGTGGGCGGTGCTTCCTGTGCCGATGTGTCCGCAGCTGGACTGGAGTCAGTGGGGGTCGTGTAGACGAGACATGCAACTTACACAGCGGCACATAGTCGTCTGCTTCTATGGGCACATTCTGCTTTATCTTGGTGTCGTAAACTGCCTTCAAGACAGTCAGGCGATGCCCGACACTGCCCACGCCCAGCTCTTTCAGCTCAGCATGCTGCAAAGCTATCAGTACATCCCCCGAGATACCCTCCTCTGCATGTCCATTAGCTCACCCCCTCCCAAGACTGCCATGCCACCTACCAGCAAACGTGTCGGCATACTGTTCCAGGCCGAGGTCGGATACGAAGTCTGCCACCTGGTCGTCCGTCCATTCGGTAATCATGCCCGTGGGGCTGCTCTTGCTGTCCCTGGAGTGGGTGAATGTCGTGGGCGTGTGTTCGGTGCTGAGGGGCCCGGAGCTCGTGGGCGAGTGCTCGTAGTCGGCGGGCAGGGCGGGGCTCATGACGCTGCGCTCAAATTCGTCGTCGGCGTCTGAGTCTTCGTGGTACTTTGTCGCGTAGGCCATGGTGGAGGATGACGTCGCACGTGAGAGTGGCAGCGAGGAAGAGCTGGTGCCGCCAAGGTGCTCAGAGCTCGCCGGTGGCCGGTGGACCGCTGCCGTTATCAGCGGCGATTGCGGTGGGCGAGTCTGAAGCTGGTCCGGCCGCGAGGGTTGACTAGATGGTGAAAGCGTTCCCTGTCTGAGACGAAGCGAGATTGTCCGGGCGCGTTTCGCCTATGACGGGAGCACGTCGCCCTTGTGTAGGCTGTGTCAGATACAGCCGGGCGTGGTGGTGTATACTGGAGAGACGTGGGAATGCCTGCGGGCGTCTGAAGTGCTGCCGGACGTTAAGCGCTTTGTGTTGAAGCCTGGCGGGCGCGGCGGGCAGCAACAAGGGCGAGGCGATGGGTGCGAGTACCAAGGGAGGCTGAGGGCGGATTGCGCACAGGATGGTACGCCAACAACGGTGAAAGATGGGGGCTACAG
>Ga0265798_10004408_pt1 | contig 19449 bp, 29 predicted proteins | sample P3T30metagenome_FD_192430 | JGI IMG/M metagenome (GOLD analysis project Ga0265798, IMG submission 192430) | Plant litter microbial communities from East Loma Ridge, Irvine, California - P3 T30 | ecosystem: Environmental > Terrestrial > Plant litter > Unclassified | place: USA: California... | reverse complement strand
TCTCCCTCTCCCTCTCTTCTCCCTCCTCTCACCTCCCTTCCCCCCATCAACCAGACTAAACTAAATCCGCACACACATTTCCCTCTCCCAATCAAAGCCAAAGACTCGTCGCATTGTTATGTTGTCCGCGCTAACAGGAATTACTTGAAAAGAAAGATGGGTGGGAGGGAGTAAGGCATGGAGTATGTATTTTTAACTGATTGTGTGGGGAATTTGGAGGGGAGATGGTGTGAGGGTTTTGGATAGGTTGAGTGGGGGATGGTGGATGTTGGGTTGCGTGTATATGTGTTCGAGGGTGAGTGTTATGTTTCCTTTCTCTGCTCTTCTTGTCTTGTATATAGTAAAAGAGTACAAGTACATACACTCCATCGATGAAAGAAACGCACTCGTTCAAACGAATTACAAGTTCTCGTATTGGTAATCTTTCGGGTTTTCTCAAGAAACATGCACTATACTGTGCACGACGTACGCCAGATCCATTTGGAAAACTCATGGTCGAACGGCATGGACTTGACTTCATCAACGATAGGCTAGGTTTTTTGACATGGCAAAACGCACTCAAAGTCTCTAGCATGCGAGCGTGATATAGACGTTGTAACACTGTTGTAGCAATCTTGTCAAGAGTGAAAATGACACGGGCCCTCGCCTAACGCAGCTTTCTGCCTTCTTCGTAGAAAGGTATATACCTACCTACCCTTCCGCAGGATCGACCCAAGTCCTGTGTCTACCAAATAGCATCTAGTGCAGAACATATGTATCCCCTCTGCTCTCCAAGACACTTCACTTCATACGCCATGCTCTTCCCTACCTTTAAGAAAGAACTTGCTTGTCGTTCCACGCTCTCAACACACCCAGAATTCGAAAGACGTCGTGTCTAGCACTACCGCGTGATTCGCCATTGGCCGGTGCGTTGGGGTATGTGTGAAGACTAAGTAAGATCTAGGGAACGACAGAGCTGTACTTATCAAGTGATACCAAAGAACTCGAGTCCATTCAATATCACGATTCACCTTCTCTGCCACCACTCACTCATCGCAAGCCACGAACGAGCAGCGGGTCAGTACTCAACCCACTTTGTACTCAGACATCTTACCGACGTGAATGCAGGTCTAGAAACATGCGTGAGCCAGACCACACTCCACCTCCTACACAACCGCACTTCTACAAATCCCACAACATCAGCAAGCAGCATACCACGAACCCGCGCACCCGGTCAAAAACAGTCAGTCCCACGGCGCGAGCCTCGCGCTCCGTCCACGCGACGCTGACTGTATCTCCCACACGTGGAACCCACCCGCATCCCACCAACACCGTCGTTGCTGATGTGAGTCCTTCTCCTCAAGTGAGGGTGGTCAGAACCAGATCACATCATATGATCATCATCATCAGCATCTGCATCCACGCAAGTTACCCTTCTGGGACGCGCGCATCCCGAGGGAATGGAACAAGCGAGCACGAAAGAAAGCCGCTGCATGTGAGACGCGCTTTGGTGGAGGCTGCATGGTGTAAGGTAGGGGAGTGGGTTCGGGGAACCTACGAGATGAGTACCGGTGCTGGGATGCGTGGGCCTGATGAAAGCGGTTTTTTTTGTGTGTTACGCTAGGATACGGTTCTCGCGCGCGCAAGGGAATGGAGTGTAGGCTTCGCAACGCAGGTGTAAGGCCGCGGCTGCGGCAAACTTACATGGAGCGTATCTTGGAGAGGTAGGCGATTGGTAGGTTTTCTTCAAGACAAGGTTACCAATCGATAGCACGTATCGACATGGCTGAAATGTGCGGCGTGCAGGAGGCGTCGAGCTTCTGTGTGACAAGACGAGACGAGACGCAAGGCACGTCGTTCGAAGTCGTCGCTCAACACGAGTGCCGTGCGACTTCACCTTGACGATACTCATCTCGAACCCCAAACTCGACTCCCCCAATCCGACGATGATCATGATCCCAACGCGCACACGGGAAGCTGCAGCATCGGCGATGCAATCCACGAATAAGAGAACCGGTGTTCGTCATCTGCGACTGTCCGCGCAGACAGGCTGCACAATCGCATGTGTGACGCAGCGTGGTGTTAGCGGCATCAAGATGGGCGCACAGCAGCGCGGCAGCGGCAGCGCGAAAACGAACCTGCAACCAGGTCGAAAAGAACCTTGACGTAGGATACACGATCGCTCCGGTGAAGCACAATCGCCCAGAAGTAGACTCTGCTACAGCAACCAACAAACAAGAAAACTTTCTCGGTCGCGGTAATTTCTCCGTGAGCGCTGCTGAGTTGGGCGCTGGCTGGCGTGAATGATCGTCAGGGTCAGGCCGAGGTTTGCAATGGCGGAAAATTGTAGACGTTGCTGATCGCAGGCGGGTTCAAACTTCAAACAACGGTGCCCATGCAGTTGCCTGAGCAGGTTAAGCATCTGCTTGTCGTTCGGCTTGCGAGTTGGTGATGCATGGCGCTCGCTTGACCATCCCGAACGGCTTCAAAGTTCAGCAGATGCCTTGCCATGCTGGTATTATCGAGCACGGCGTGCGTAACGTTGCAAATATCACAAGCCGTATTGCCAAATCGAGTCAGCAAGGGCCGGCTAAGTGTCATACCGGCTGTGGTCTTTCACGAGCGGGCCGAGAATTAGCAGGATAGAATTTCATCGATTCCTTCACGTTTGGACGGCGATGTTGAAGCCTGAAAGTATTGGTTGACGACGGACTTCTCCAGCGGAAGCTGGTCCGTCTCGTTTCTGCGACGGCTTCCAGCAGCCTGGCAAAGGTCCACAGGACAAAATTCCACGTGTCGGCAGGGTTACCTGTGCAGGTCTTTGTCGTTTTCGATCACCAACCCCTGTTTCGCTTCCATCGGAGTGGACAGCCGCTGCAGATTGCAGTAGCGCGTCCAGATTGGTGATGAAACCGTTCGACAGCGTCCACTGCCCGTCTCCCCGCAAGCTAAACTCACAATCACAATTTCGAGAAGACGTAAGGTGGAGCCTGCCATAACGACGCTGTTAATCAATGACAAGGAACGGCCGTGCGAACAGCGATGCTGCTGGTAAAATTTCTCGTGAGATGGAAAAGGAGCATGAGTTAGCGACGAGTAATGCCTGTCTCGGTCGACTGCGCTGCGCAAACGGATTGCTGCCATGACAAACAGTATCTGAGACAACGGAACAAGCAAGCCGCCGCGTCTTTCCTTCGAATGAACAGGCTGGCTGATTAAGGATAGGATGTGTATATGTGACTGATGCGTACCCATCCCTGTCCATACGGCAAGGTTGAATGCGTCGGTATGAAGCCAGCTGCAGCCAATCAGAGCCACGTTCTGCTGTGAATTATATTATTGGCACAGCATCAGGCAGATTGTGGACGCTCAGCAGCCGGCTGGCAAAACGGAGCAGCTACTCAACGAAGAGCAAGCTGTCATCAACTCTCCGTGCCAAAAGCAACCACAACTTGACTCGGCTTGACGTCCATGTCGAGCTCGTCGCCGTGGGTAATGACGCAGCGTCGACAGCTCGAATTATGGAAAATGCGACGGTTTGTGCGTGAAACCGGCTCCAGGCTGGCATCCCTGTAGGTGCAGGTGAGTCTGCAGCGAACGAACCCAGGTGGATGCTTGCCTGACAACCTTAAAATGGACCGTGGAAGATTTGCAGCGATTCGTCGCAGAAAGAATAAAGTGACATGTCTAAGGGTGATGCCAGTTCTGGCGACATCATAGACACTGCGCCTGAAGAATCAAAAGGTAATTGAAACCGCGTGGTATTGTGTGGGATAGACAGCCAGTGACATGCAGTGCCGCGGACGGGAAGTCAAACAGCCATCTCGTTTGGGCATGCTTCCAGAAAGCAGTGGAGCAGACATATACCCAGGCGAGGTGGTGTGGCGCCGAAGGATCCACTCGCGACAGCGGCCAACGCTCTCATTACGGCCGTCGGTGCAAATCTGCAAAGCGAGAGATGGCTGGGAGGAGAAACCCTAGAAACTTGTCAAGGTGAGGTTCTGGTGATGGCCGTTGAGCGCTCCTTCCTGAGTGGGAGGGTTCGTGGAGGAAAGAGCGGGCCAGCGCGGGCAGGAGCATCCCACGTGGAGAGAAACCAACAGGCAGTCGCGATACACATGCGGGTAGTCGCGATAGAAGTGCAAAAGCAACGTCGCTACGTGTGTCTCGGGCACACTCAGCGCATCAATGATTCTTCCACTGCATCTGTGCATCTTTCACCAGCACCATCCAGGTACCGGGGCGACGGAACGAAGATGCAATGATTCGAACGATGGATGATGGATGGAGGTTGATTCAGCACGCAGTGGGCCTTCCATCGGGGAAGGAGTCCCGCGGCTTGTGAGGCGTTTTCTAACCTTCCAGCATTGCTTCTGGCGCGGAGCCAACAGACGCGGCACGGCGAGTCAACGCCAGAGAGTGGTGGTCGGGCGGGCGCTGACGCTGTCTCATCTAAGCGTCGCGCCCACAACTGCTCCAGGGCTGTCTCAAGAGCCCAAATCGCAGAGTCAGTCGCGATGGCGTCGTAGTGTAGTGAGTTGATGGAAGCCGCTCGTCGTGAGCTCTTTGCGACGGTCGCCGCCCTGTCACATCGACGGCGCAGGCTGGCGGCCGTTGGTATGGCACGGTGCTAGAGCTGCAGGTACACGACCTTAGCGGCATGCCTTCGCAGGGGATAACCTCTGTCGTGGATTCAGCGGCGCAGATCATCCTGGCTCCCTGTCTCTGGCCGCACACAATTTCTGCCAGAAGCAGGCCCGAACTGGGCGACAGGGAGCTAGCTGATGAAACACCCCCGAAAGACCCGTCTGCTCCCGGCACGTCATGTAGTCTGCGCTTTGCTTCCTGAAAAGCACTGTGCGCAGTCTCATTTCATTTGTCTCGCCGGCAGCCAAGCCGTCGTCTGGCTACTCCTTATTGCTAGTCCTCGTTCGTTTATATCAGGCAGGGAGGGCGCCCTCAGCCGGACTGTTTTTTTATTTGGTTCTCATCTTCACTCTCCCTTCGAGCCTTCACTCATTCCTCTCCCTCTCAAATATCCCAGCACTGCCCGGCTGTAGTCCACTGGAACACGACACTATTTAATCGAGCTTACCCATACACACGCCGCGCCGCCCTGTACGCCATCGCTCGCCGGCCACCACACTCGCTACATTTGCAATTCCGGGCATCCTCGCACAGGCTCCAGGCCATTCTCAGCTACCGCTGACAAGCTGCATCAATCAATTTGTGAGTCCGAGGTCTATATTTGAACACTGTGTGCGAGTCGTTGCTGACTATAAAGCAGCAGACGAGCCCATCAACAACATGATTGTCAGAGAGTCACAAGCAAACAACATGGGACGCGGCGCATACGATACCACAGGCACTCCCAAGCCTCCGCCACCACCGCCCAAATAAGGCTCCTCGTCGTCCATTCCCAACGAACCTTTACTTTTTCACCCTCGCACGTTCCGCCCTGCTTGGATGAATCATCGCAACTGCAATCGCCAGCAATGCCGCAATCGCATCGTGTTCCGTTGGGAACGGAGGGATGACATCCCGCGCGTCGTAAGTGACAGCCCACGCCTTACCTTGCATGAGAACCCTGACTAACCGATATATGACTGCAGCCCTACACCAATCTCACACCACTCGACCACCATCACGCAACGCCGCACTCGTTTCCAGGCGCACTCGTTTCCCACCCGCCGTTCTTCGGGATTACCGCCTTTTAATAATCAGCGAACGCTTCTTCGACTTCTTTCTTCCAGCAGCTTAATACCCCCGCGTTCATCGGATTCCATCTGCGTTCTCAAGCGACTTCCAGAGGCACTGCACTCTCCCTTGCGTCTCCATTAGCGACCTCTCCTTCAGTTCCGGCAAAAGTTTCTTCATCGGCGTTTCATAGACTAGGACACGGCCCAGGCATAGATACCAAAAACGGACTTTTCTTTTTCTTTTTCGAATCGGGACAGCATATCTGGGTAGACCTCCATCGCCTGCCTTCGCGGGCATCACGGGCATGGGTCATTTTGTACAATAGCTCGGCGGGCTGGGTCGAACTCTTCAGTTCACGACCAGCTTTACGAATTCGCTTTCTCACGACGGCCACCTACGCGACGGCCAAGATGGGCCGCCCACGAGTGGCTTTTTGGGATTAGAGAGTGCCTGAGCCTCGGATACGTGTCTCGCGACACCCGGCTGTATAGAGTAATCGAATCATACACCTTTGCATTTTCACAACATGTCCATGACGTTCTCGCATCTTCGTGACCGTGAACTCCAGTCCAATGGAGCCGTTGCCGTCACACGTGTGGCGCCGTGGATGTTCGCTCCGGGCAGATGGAGTCGTCGTTGGCTTGGTAGCGATCCGTTTCGAGTACCGACCCTTGCTTGTACGACAGCTGTTGTGATGCAAGACGTTGCCGCCGGACCAGAATGGCAGCCGCGCCGCTTGGCGGTGTGGAGACAGGCAGCTGCACCCCACGACCTGGCGCGCCGAGTTGCAACCTCACCAGAAAGAAGAGAAGAGCTCCATTCTCGCCGACCACGACGCCCGCCGCCACCAGCGCCCACCGTACCACGCCGTTGAAGCAGTCGATAGTCCGAGACGCCCACCATGGCTAACATCAATTGGCGGACGATCAACATCGACGCCCTGGATCCGGACAGCCCCGCCAACTTCGACCTCACCTCTCTCACCCCCGCGGTTGCGCCCGTTTCCACCGCCGATGTGCAGAACAACGCCCAGCAAATACGGCAGCTGCTGAGAGGTGGTGACAATGAAGGAGCGCTGTCAGGTGCGCTGGAGAACCCGCCATACGGCGCGGACGACAAGGGAAAGGTATGTCGCACAGCTACCTCTACAACACCCGCAATGGGACCGTCCTGTCAGTGTCTTTCCACGATGGGAATTCAATGGTCTCGAAGGTTACAATGGTCACAATCAACACCGTACCTACGGCCTTGGGCTCCCAGCTACCAGGACGACCGCTAGCACATTACACAGTCAATCACAGGAGAAGGGAGACGAGGCTGACTGGTTTCACCGCACTATAGGAAGTGTACCTCGCGGCCGTCATCGAGATCCTCCAGTCGATACGGCAGTCCGACATGTCACCAATACTCAGCCGCATCTACAAAGCTCAGGGCGGTACGGAGTCACTAGACCTCTTGATGAAGTACATGTACGTTGCGGCCTTTATTGGGGCTCTACTCGCCCTGACCGCCTCTCCTTATGTCTCACGGCAATCGAGCCGTTGTCCTTTCCACGATTGCACCACCTTGCACGACACACCCAGCTAATGGTTCGTGCCACACAGCTATAAAGGCATGGCGCAGGCGTCACCGACCGAGAAGCGCAACATCACACCGCAAGCAACGGGCTTCTCACAAGTCCATGCCCGTGGTGGAGGTGAGGGTGGAGGCCAGGCTATGAGCGTACTGCTCAGCTGGCATGAGAAGGTACAAGCTTGATATGGGCACAGATGGCTTTTCGTTATGATCATGCCCATTTATAAATCAGCATACTAACACATCGTAGCTTGTCGAAATCGCTGGCCCTGGATCCATTGTGAGAGTCATGACAGATCGCCGCACCGTCTGAGAAGTTCCGCCGCTCGATCTTGAATGGGTAGCTCTACGAAGGGGCTCGTATATACGGTGTCGACCTTCAAAAGACACTAAAGGCCAAACTCATGAGTTTGGGCTGCAATTGGGCAGGATGGTCAACATGAGAAATCCAAACACATGCACAACCACTTCGCCGCACATCTCCAGCCATTCTCTCCTTTCCCTCGCCACACAAAAGTGAAGCATTTCGTTGAGCCTCCCTGACTCGATTCCAACACAAGTAAACTCGCGAGTCGCCCCGTTAAGCTCACAACATTCATCCTTCGCTCCACCTCCGCACAATCCCTGCCCTTGCACTTTTCCAGAATAAACTGCGCACTAACAATCCTTGCATCCCTATTCACCCGGACTTTGTTCCCTTCAGCCCTATTATATATCACCAGCATTGAGCAACGATGTCCCTTGGACATCAGACAAACAGACGTCCTAATTTCCCATGCAGCATGCACGGAACACCCCTCGAACGCTCTACCTAGTTGCGGCAACTAAACCGGCGAACATGACTCGCTGGCCGTAGCGCTGCCGAGACTCGAAGAGGAAAGTCGTCGTGCGTGAGATAGTTTTTATGGTGCGGAGAGAATAGAATGCAAGTGAAACGGAACAGTGAACCTATTGCTCTTGTCGAACGTGACAGCTGGGCGTTGAAACATTTTTGCGCGCGTTGTGGCGAGGACCCGAGAGCAGGGCAGGTTTCATCCCATCACATCCCAGGCGCGCCGTTTGATCTTCAAACATGCTTCTAGAAGGGCGTTTGGTATTTATGCATAGCATAGGGCTGCGGCTAGGGGGATCCTGGGCTGAGCGCACGTGTTCTTGTAGCCCGAGATTGATGAGTGATTTCGGGGACATTGCGTATGCGTATGGGAAGTTCGTGGAGCGATGGAGATTTGGTGAAGCGTGGTTATGTGCGCGCGATGTATAGGTACTTGCTCGATACTTGGTTTGACGATGATATGGAGGGACTGTTGCACTCACATGACCGTCATGCAATGCGACCGCAAGTGTGGCCCAGCGCGAGTGCATGAAATACGGCCAGTGACATGCATATGCAGTCCGCGATGCCATGTACTTACCCGGTTGTGAGTACTACATTCATATCTATATCCATACCAGAGCAGTTCTCCGCGCCTTGCCACGCCCTACCGACGCTTGCGAACCGATATCGATCCTCCGCGAAGTATTTGAGTACTCAGTGTGCTACTTGCAGCTGATTTCTCTTTGCGAGAGTTTGGTTCGTCCGGGTATGTGGCATCTTTCTGATGTGTCTGTCTATTCGGGTACTGATACATCCAAGAGAAATTTCGTTGTTGGCGCAGAGTACCATGTGGTAATAGGAGCTCCTGGTAGGCGTCGACGTGGGGCGCAATTGAGGTGTTCATGGTCGAATACACTCACGGGAAAAGCACATCCCACAGCTCACGCCTCGAAAAGATAGAAGGCGCCATATATTTTCATGACTTTCGCCCTATATGCTTCCCCACGCCGCGTGGGGGTATGCTCCGCTAAACAAACGACAAAAGAGAAATAACAGCCACTTTACAATCGTCAACAAGCACTCAGACTGCGTGCCTCACTAATACTCGCATTACACAGCATTCGCATCGGCGTTCCTGTCACGCAAGCCCTCGGACCTCGCATGGGCCTGATCCGGAGGCGCAACCATTCCTCCGTTCACCGAGGCGTCAGTGAAGCCGCTACCGTTGTTCTCGAGCGGCTTCTCGATAACGGGTTTACTGTGATCGTGCGCGGTGCGCGCGTGCGTAGATTTGGGGCCGTATGCGTCGATGTGGTCGATTGAGTGCCAGAGGAGATATGTGCTATCAATCATTATCAGCAAGAGCAGTCTACCTCAAAACGAATGCGAAATACGCACCTCACGCAAGTAAACAGCATCCCCGGCCACAAGAACACCACACTCGCCACCGCCCTACCATTCCTCCTGTACTTCAACGGACTCCCACCGTATTCTGCTAACAACCTCTCGCTCTCCTCCGCATTCGTACCGCTCACATACGCGCTCTGCGACGCGACGATGTACGTGTACGCCACGGCGTCGGCGAAGGCGAGGAGGCATGCGAATACGGCGCAGGCTTTCCAGGCGAGTTTGACGGAGCGCGACTCGTGGCGTTCGGGCCAGAAGAGATCGAAGAAGAATGCGGCGCCGAAGATGGTGGCGACGAAGATGCCGACAAAGATGTCTGGGCGAGATTAGTCGAGGTTTCAAGGGTTGGAAGAGCGGAAGGCGAACTGTATGATGCGATGCCGATGTAATTGTTGTTGTGGACTGTTGCATTGGGATTTCGCTTTGCAACGAATTTCTGCTGGTCGACGTAGTCTGCGAAAATGTAAGCGAATCTGGTTTGCATGCGGTGAAAGTGGCTCAGAACGTACCACTCAGTGCCGCCGTTCCCAGACTCTCGCTCACGACGCAGAGAATCATGGCGAGCTGGTAGATGATGAACTTGGTCCGGCGCATGTGATACTCGTTGTTCCACATGTAACTGTTCTTGAACTTGGCCCATTGAATCTCGCGGAGATCGAGGCCCCATATTATTGCCATATTGATGGTAGACGTGTATGTGGTGTATGAATAGCGCGTGGATGAGTACGAGTACGTTTCGTGGGCGTCGACGTCGTGTATGGTGGGGCTCGCGGAGTATTGGAGTCGGGAATGTTTGTTTGGAGCACTGGAACGTGGCTTCGTGTTACGAAGTCCTGCAGCAGGCGCGTGGTAGAGGTAGTCTCTCAGGAAATCGCACTCAAGTGATACGCAACTAGTGGGTATAAGATCAACACGGCGAACGTGATAAAAGAACTCAATCTCGATCTGAGCAACAAGTAAAATATCCACAGTCAGGCTTTCCCAAACTCAAAAGTTGCCAGTCCCTTGAGCACTTTTAAGAGATCGTCCCGACTCTGACAAAGTCAGCTCCAAGCTGTTATTCCCAGTCCTCGCCATGCCGGCCGCGTGCAGCATTCTTTGCTTCGCTGAGCTTATCACAGCCAAAGGTAGCGAATCACGCTCGCACTTCGCACGAAGATGGTATTTATCAGCGGCCGGCTACATCCGGCGTGATGATATGGTCCACTTAAACGCGGGTGGTGGTTGCTTGGGGACGTCATTGGCAGGGATGATGTGGGGCTTAGCGAAAAGGCTTGTTATGTCATTTCTACGAGGCTGTAGCTGAGTTGAGATGAAGATGCGCAGCGAACATTTTGGTCTGTTTGAAAAAACGTGTTGCTTATCTTGTCGCTTGCTTCTCGTTGCGCTGTTGGTGCTGCTCAGCGCGATGCGATGTAACGTCCAGCGGTTCGATCGCACGTCATTACCGCACATCCACTTCGGCTCATAACTTGCGGCTACGTATTCATCTGGACTCTGCGCGCTTACTCCCATCCGTCAGTACTCGACCGCAGGACAACAGCGGTGCCGTGCTGCGGTGACTGAGCGCAGGAGACGCGACGTTGAAGAAGGAGACGGTTTTAAGGTTATTTTGGTCACAGTGGGTACTCTTGGTAAGATGCTTGGCCATGCTTAGTATGCACCATGGGTGTGGCGTTTCGTGGCGTTGTCGAGGATGGCTTGCCGGAGCAACCACTCTCTTTGCTCGAGATAAATCGATGTCGCATCGGTTGAACGGTACGTATGGTGTCAACAAATCTCAGCATCCATAGCGTCACCGCTCGTAACCCATCCGTGGAATCCGGACTGAGTCTCCGAGTTACTTTTACCGCCACCTACCTTGTCTTCCATGCTTCGAGCTCCATAGTGCAGTATTGGGTACCCTAGTGTCTTCATAGACGTCAAATAGCAGTTTGTTGCTCGGCTCCAAAAGGGTGGGTGGATTCATGGACGGCATTTCAAGACAACTTCTTCGGCGTACGCATTTCTCGCCCGCCCGTCCCGGAAGAAAGGGGGCTTTCATGTCCGTAGACTTGCAAACACTGGTCGCCGGGAATCCTAGCAAGTTCCCTTTTACTCATGACAAGTGGACCGTTTGCATGGTCTGGAACCATGTTTTCTCACACATAAAGCGTTCCCTTCAGGTCCTTGCTAGTCACCACCTTGATCTAGCGTGAAGCCCGGCCAAGCGTTTGGTCGACCTCAACCTTACCTGCGACTTTACTTTGTACATCTACTCTTCCGATAACTGGGAATAGCGCTGGAACTTTATCCGCAACCATGACGAAGATGGGTACCATACTTGTAACCCTTGCTGGATTTCTAGTCCTCGCACTTGGTCTCTTGCCCGATCATGAATTTCGCGCGGGCGTGAGCCTGTCTTTCAACGCATCTGACTCTCCAGTGCACAAGTCAATTAAGTCCGTTAACTTACCCGGCAACAACCCGCCATCGGAACCGAATGTGGTTCAAGTCGGTGCTCATTATGACTCGAACCAGCTACCGACGGAGGGTGAACTTCTCAAATTCCGCGAGGAAGGTCACTGGCTAAGCTGTCTCCTACACGACACGGACGCGGAAGCTGGCTTATCATGGCCAGATCCTTATGGCCGTACGCTAAAGTCAATGCGCAGTATCTGGGTAGGCACACTCGAGCGTAAGTTGTCCATGTACTCAGATCAATGAGACTATTCGACGCTAATCTACACCCGAAGATGAATTGGAAGCTTGGGGCTGGCACGATGCAGAGCTCGATCAAGTCGTTGATTGCCAGTTCGACAATGCAAATGACGACCTTGCCAATCACATCAAAGATGCAGTTCGAGCTCTTGGCTCAAGTCTATATCCCATTGAGAAAGGTGGAGACAACGTCTGCTACTCGATAGAGTACTACGATGACAGCACGGCAAGCGATGACCATCCTCGATACATGGAGCATACATACTCACCTGGCAACGGAAGGGTGCTCTCTGTAAGCTAGACTTGAGAGAGTGATGCTGTACATCTGGCTGACCTCACATTTAGCACACTGGTGCTTATTATCGATTTGGACTGAACCTCCGTAGCGGAGGTAAGGACATACCTGCTACTTGGCGACGAACTCGCTGACATGATCGCGATTAGTAATTTACGCTCTGAATGTGCTGTCTCCTGCGTCAGCAGCTGTCCGCATTTGGCAAGGCGTACAAACCACACGCGACATGATGCCTGAACTAGGTCTTTTCTCTGATGTGCTCGCGGGCTACTGGCTACGCGACAATCCCGTTCCCGGAAATCTCCGATACATCTTCGCCTGTCACATCCAGAATGAGGAGACCTTGCGAGTGGTTGCCGAGATGCGCATGAAGGCTACCAAGAGCTACCCTACTGGCCTGGTCTCAAACTTAATAAGTTCAGAAACGACCACGAGGTCGCATGGGAAGCTTTAATGGGTATGTTTGCGAGCTAAACGTGAGACGGACTTTAGCATCTCAAGTACTAACGCACCTAGGTTGCCCAATGGGCGCCACTCTCATCTACTTCCTTTTGCAACATAAAGCTGAGCTGGGCATCAAACACATCACTTCCGTCACCATCTTTCGCGATACCTATGACGATGACTTTCAAGCTAGAGTAATGCTTCTCTTTGGTATTGAAGATGTCCCCACGCCGATGGAAGGCATCACCGTCCATGACGCGCAGGTGTCGAACATTCGATGCTCAGTGGATGTGACGCACAGCGGAGAAACAATAGTGAGGGTGCACAAGTCAATGGCTTCTGCTGTTCGGCCAGGCAGAAGCCGATGACGATGGATAGCGGCAGCTCGATGGCCGGCTAGATACTGTTGGCGCAGCAGTTCGTCTTCCTCAGGCTGCCAATGAACGCTCTTCTTCTTTGCGTGATAGTATACGCCCTTCCGCAATCGCACGAGGCGCGTGGTCAGAGCGGCGCGGGTCTTGTCCGGGAAGTACTTCGGGTTGATATCGCCGATGCTGAGGACTTTGGATTGTTCGAACAGAGTCTTGTCTTTCTCAGCAGTCCAGTACTGTTTTCGATTTATGGCGGCAACCTATGGACGAGGCAGCGCATCTTGGCGGGAGCGATGCTGGATCTGTTCAGAGGCACTTTCGTGCGCATAGTCGTACTGTGCCGGTACTTGCTCGGGACGCCCTCGATTCTGCTGGAGACGCCCAGCGAGTTGGTCGAAAATTTGGTACTCAAGGTTGTTGGCATTTAGCTCTTGCTCGAAGGGCCCACCAATCCGGCCACTGAAATCTGCTTGTACCTCCGGGTTTTGATATGTATAGCCGTTTGAAACCGGTGCTTTCTCGAAACGTTCACTACTCCGGTTACGAGACCTAGCTTGCACCTCCGGATCCTGATATGTATAGCCATTTGAAATCGGTGCTTGCTCGAAGCGCTCACGAGACTGCCTGAAAGGCCCCATTGGTACCTCTGAGTTCTGATATCCACGGCTGTAGGCATACGATGGCTGCTCGAGGGGATCATAGCTCTGCCCGAAAACTGTCGGTTCGTGATGAAGGGGCTGCCAAGGATAGAACTCCCGGTCCAGGAGCAGGCCTTGTCCGCGATTGTGTGATGTACGGGCTTGTCCTCGAGCGTTCTCCGAGTTCGTGGAGGGCTCGGCCTCGGTGGGGTCACGAGCGCTATCGTAAGCCATGCCATGGCCTTGTTGTTGATAGGTAGGATTGGCATCCGCTTGGGAGGTAGGGGAGGTCGGAATGAATGGATGCATTTCGAATGCTGGGTAGTTTCCGTTGGCTTTCCGCGGTGAACTAGTCTGTGCCGCCTGACCGACTACATCATGAAAGGGCTCAGAGGGCGCAGGTACGATTCCTGAATTTCCGCGGCTATCATCGTATGGTGTTTGAAGTGACTCCATTTTCGACAAGTGCTCTGCATGCCGGACTTTAGGCTTCGGCGTATCGTTTAGGAAGAAGAGCAGAGGGTCGATCGCGTTCTTGTCTCCTGGTGTTTGCGGCATCTTGCTTGATGCGGCAGTCAGGTGTATCTTGCTGTGTAATTTGGATGTAGTGTACGTTTTTAAGAGCTGTGGGTGAGATATGAAGTTGTGGTGGCGGGGTAGGGATAAAATAAAAGTCGGAGTAGTATGTCTATATACGAGAGGGCTAGGGCGCTAAAGACCATTGCGGTGAAAGAGAGCTAGGCTTCGGATTTTCGCTTAAGTCCTTTCACAACGGGCCACCGTTCATAAACATCGTAGCTAAGCCGTCGACGGTGAAAGTTGACTACGAAGGCTAGATGTGATGGAGCCATTGTGTAAGTACTAGGCACTCAGACATGCAGGCAGACCACCGGGCAACTTTGCACCATTTGAAGGTAGCCTATAATATATTACAGCAAGCTGATCGCGTTCTAACAGTGGTACAGAAAGTGCTTATATTTAGGAGATGTTGGTAGGCCTTGTACGATCGTACGGGTGAATAACAACAACGAGGTTCTTCTGTGATTTGGTATTATGATTCCCTGATCTATGAACGGGGGTGCTACGAAGGTATACCTGAGCTCGGCCACGAGTCAGACTGATGTAGGATCGAGTCGGCTCGTTGGCCAGCATTGAGCATCCGACGTCTCTACCGATACTCACGATCCGACAGGAGAGGCGTTTGGCCAGCAGTTTTAAGACAGTAACAAACTCAGATCAAAGCGCTTTGCCCGATCGTTTGCTGCTCAAGAGATGGAAGGTCAGTTGTTTGCTACATTCCATTTGCTCGGGTGGTCGGGTAATTGTGTTTGTCACAACTACAATTCGCAGCCTTACCAGGGCTTACAGACGATCATCACTCTTGAACATGTTGAATTACATTCAGGTAGCACTTTGCCATCAATCGTGCGACTGGCAATTGTTCCAGTACTCTAGACTCGGGCAGAAAGATGTCACAAAGGTCGAGAACGAACGAAATCTTCATTCTACGAAGCTCTAAGCTATTTTGGCACATTCGCCAGTATGAAAACTGATGCTATCGTACGTGAACGAGTATTCTATCATTCCAGTCCGCGATATTCCCATCCGCCGCTTGCTTAGGAAAGGATATTGTCAAAGATGTATACAGACACGTAGCTCCACAAATCATCGACCCATCGCTAGCCTTGGTTCTCAAAGTATCTTAGCAGTGAACCATGACGATGCCGATAATGTGGTCCCTAACGCCCCATATGCTCGTGACGGCGGTCCATACATCTGGCCGCCGAACTCGCCGCCATCCTCGTCCACATCGTCGCCTCGTGGGCTTAATCAACCCATGGCGTTGTTAGGCTCATGAGCATGGTTGCCTTGCATCTCGCCAATCTCGGCGGTTGGAGCTGCAACATGTAGCGGTGGTGGAGCCATGCCAGCCTTCTTGTCTGCCGCCAGCATGTTGCTGATTCGATGCCCAATGGCGGTCTCGGTACGGCCAGGCAGGAGTCCAAGACGAGCGATCTCTGTAGTCCTTTTACCTTGCTGGTAAATAAGTTGATGTATCAACGCCTTCTCGTCATCGGTCCAAGGCGAGGACTTCTGCCGCGTGTGGTTCATCTCCCGACCTTTGCGCAGCCGCCGTAGTCGCGACTGTAGAGCAGACTCAGTGAGGTTCGGGAAGTACTTTTGTCGGATCGTGCGAAGAGGCGTTCCATTGTCGGCTTCGCGCAGACGGGCGTCCTTTTCCGCGGTCCACTTCTCTTGATGCTTCTTAGGGCGGGGACCGCGAGCAGCTTGCGGGACGGGCAGCGAAGCGGCAGCATTCCCACCACCTGGGTGCAGCAGGCCGGTGAAGCCGTGGGCTGGGCGGAATGCACGATCACCAAGTCCCATGTCTCCATCACCAGAATTTGGCAAGTGACCAGTCGGTGACGCTTGGTCGAGGAAGTCGGGATGGTACGAATTTTTGAAGAGGTTGGCTGAGTGAGACTGACAATTCTCAGATCCTGAACAGCCGACCTCAGCGCCTGGTGGGCCGCAGCCTGACGCAGTCTGGTGGACATGTCGGCTCGCCTGCTGGAAGATCTGGTCTGGCGTTTGGATCTTCTCGTGTCCGTAGCCATATGGATATCGCGCTTGCATGAACTGCTCAAGACCCTGATCAGAGGGCTCAGCAGGCACCTGTGACTTACCATGATCATTGCTGTATGGATATGGCGGCTGCTGGAATGCACCAAAGTTTTCTTCGGTAGCGTTGCGAGCGCCTTCGTAGTTCATACCGTGACCTTGCTGCTGATAGGTATGAGTACCATTGGCAGTGAATGTACGAGCCTGGCGAGACTGAAGCAAATCGAATTTCGTGTAGTCTTCTCTAGCAGTCTGCTGGGAGACAGGTCGTGTCATCTGGCCCACGAGACCGTGTATTTGCTCGTTGGACTTATTTGACACCTTCTAGCCCTCTTGATCAAGGTCATATCGGGCCAAGAATGCATCAATGTCAGGCAAAGATGGATCTACAGGTTCCAGAGCGGCCGTGAAGTCAAAGTCACCGGTAGAAGTGAGACCTGACGAATCTCGCGTGTCGCCCTCAGATTGTGGGGCGTCGGGCTTCGGTGAAGCGCCCAGTTCTAGGAGACGTGGATCGATTGTGTTGTTTTCTGATGGTGTGTGTGACATCTTGCTTGATGACGGTCGCTGAATTCAGGTGGTGTGAGGTTTTGGTACGGCTGTGCAAGTGGTTGTGTGTGTGATCTAGATGCGGTTGCGTGTGGGGTGCGAGATGGGAGTTGTTGCTATGGTGTGAGAATTAATGTAATGGTAGGGGAAAATGTGTATATATGAAATCAGGATACTAGAGACCAGCGCAGTGAGAGGGAGTTGAGCTACTGCCCGATCTTGCACCCAAGTACTTTCACAATGGGTAACTCTAATACTAAGTTATAGGACCGAGTCCGTACTCGGTCAAGCCTCAGAGTGAACATTGACAACGATGGAGACATTGTGTAGATGCACTTATAAGTAGTTGGTGGATTGTTCTCGTACCAAGTCGAAGAAGGTGGCTCATAACCCATTGCAGTAGATTCACGGCGTCCAAATGATGGTACATGGAGCGCTTATATGTGCATAAGACATGTTTGCTCAGGACTTTTGAGACCGTAGCAAACTAATATCAAGGCGCGCTGTTCTTCCTTTGATTCTATGCTATATAATGGAAAGGGCTGTTATTTGCTCGGAATTATTGTCTACGACGCCCGAAAACCTGGAAAACAGCGCTGCTAGCATAGTCTTCATGAGCCCGTCACGTTTTCATGCTTCTATTCTCTCGGTCCCACAAGCTTTCAAACGTTCTTATCTTTGCTAAATCATCGGAAGCGTTAAACAAAAAGCCCTTCCACTGCCTTCTTCATTGCACTAGCACAAGTTCGGTGGCAGGAAGACGCACTGCACCAGAAGCCTTCGACCTGAACCCGCACTTGGGCCACTGTCTTCCTCGCCTTCAAATCACCGAAAGTAGCCTTAAGCAGCTTCCTACACATCTCCGTATCTACGCCTGACGCCTTGCACCTAGGGGTCGCGAAAATGATTACCAAGTTCATCTCATCAAGCTGGAACTAGTCTTGCCAATCTGCTAGATCGCCGCGGAGCAAATAGTGCCAATCGGACGAGTCTATGGGAATCGGACTCGACCATTCGTCAATGTTAAGAGGAGTGTTGTGGGTTGATACCTCGAGCCTGAGCACGATCTTGCGGACCCAGTGAGCCACGGATGGGTTTGGATAGGAGAAAGTAGCATTCGAGGTCCCGGTAGCGCTGGGATACACTCCGCGTCGAACAACGAACGTATTTTTGGCAAAGTATATCTGCTCTGCGAGGACCGCCAGATGTTTGTTCTGGAGAGCGAACTTGAGGACGATTTGGGAGATGTTGGCGTGCGTCTCGCGCGTGATTGAGGTTTCGAAGACAAGGCAGTACTCGATGATCATGACCTCGACCTCGGTCGGAAGATATGACCAGAATACTCCAGAGGGTGAATGTTTGCGGGAGGTCATCGTCGCAGTATTTGATGAGGTTGTTGAGGTGTCCAAACTTTGTTGAGCAATGCGATTGTTCGTTGAGTTGATGAGAGAAAATTTTGGCCGTCAGTGATGGGGTTCCGACCAAGGGTAAGAATTACAGGAGCGACGTGACATTCATTGGTGACATAAAGAAGGTATTGGAAGCAGGCTAAGTTGTTCACTAGTAATCAATCGGACATTTACAAGTTCACGCCAAATCACAACATGCAGCCCAGCAACTCATGCAGACTATTTCATTCCCTCGCCGCTCAGCATATGCAAAGCCGTTCTTGCACCTCCTACCAAGTAGTATATAACCCATCACTACGCCACATTCCGGCTATGATACGCCAGTACCTTTCCCCTTCATCCTCTATCTACCTGCCCATCATCACGATCTACCATCAAGTACCGCACCGTGTTCCAGAGCGCCTGTGAGCACGCGTTTCCACATCCACTCGACGTACACTCATTGAACCCTCGGACCTCACATACCACCGCCTTTGCATCTATCTTCGCCACGCCTCTACCCATTGTTCTCGAGATATCCGATATAAAATCATTCAGCCTAGACTGATGGTGTTGCCCTCCCACAGGTCCAGCCCTACAGCTTACTTTCTCCGCCTTCACCACAATGCGGACTTGATCGAGCTGAAAGTAGTTTTGCCATCGCGCATCGCCTGTTTTGAGTAGGAAACGCTAGTCGCACCGGTTGCGGGTGTAGTCGAGGCCATGTGTGTGGTTGCCATAATCCCAAATGTCGAGCTTGATCTTGAGGATGAGCTTGCGGATCCAGTGAGCCATTATTGGGTTTGGATAGAAGAAGGCATAGTGTGATAAGTGGTCGGGTGTGTTGTAAACCGACCAACGGCGGAGTCGGAACGTATTTTGAGTGTAGTATAGCTTCTGCGCGTGCTGGAAGAGGTGCGGGCATAGGATGCGGATGCTGATGAGTGCGTTCTGTAAAAAGACGTGC
>Ga0265798_10004406_pt1 | contig 19451 bp, 20 predicted proteins | sample P3T30metagenome_FD_192430 | JGI IMG/M metagenome (GOLD analysis project Ga0265798, IMG submission 192430) | Plant litter microbial communities from East Loma Ridge, Irvine, California - P3 T30 | ecosystem: Environmental > Terrestrial > Plant litter > Unclassified | place: USA: California... | reverse complement strand
GTCATGTTCCACGACCTGCAGGCTTCTAGCGCACAACTGGACCCGAATTAAGATAAAAAAAACAAAGCCAAAACAAAGCAAAGCAAAATCTCGCAGAAAAGAAGAAAAAGAAGAAGAAGAAGAAGAGGGAAAACAAAAGGGAAAGAACAGATTTGGAGTGGTGAGATGGAGAGAAGAAGAAGAAGAAAAGAAGCGTTCGTTACTGTTCCGTCGGATACCGCTTACCGCACCGTACCACCCTTTCCGTACACGCAAAGGCGAAGCGAAGCGAAGCTAGCAAGCGGCCTGGGCAAAGAGAGAGAGAGAGAGATAGAGATGGAGGGAAAAGAATAATGATTTCGCCATGATTCACCATTGAAACATGCAAGGGGAAGAAGAAGGAGGAGGAGGAGGAGGAGGAGGAGGCGCATTTGTTACAATTACCAAGAAGAATTAAATACAGAGCGTGTTTACGGTATTTTTGAAAAAAATAAATCGTTTCTAGAACCATCGAACTAGCACTTTTGAAAGAAGAAAGAGAGAGAGAGAGAGAGAGAGAATATAGTAGTGGTCGTGGTCGTGATACATGGCAAGTATGCAGGGTGAATGAGAAGAAGAAAGGACTAGGCGTGGAATGTAGGATGTGGAATGTCCAAGGCTAGGCTTGTTTGGTGAGGTGTAGGCGGACTTGTGGCTTGCTGACTACCCTCCCTTCCTTCCTCCCTTTTTTTGTTTGTTTTGTCCTCCCATGGTATGGAAAAATAATTTGCATCTTTGGAAAAGGAACAAGTGTATATACCGAGCATGGCGTTTCGGCAGTGCGTTGTGGTGGAGTGCGGCAGTTTGAGTGTGTGTGTATATATATAGTAGCTGGACTCCTGATGCCTTGCTTGCTATAGATAGTGTCCTGATGTAGTACAGAAAATTGTTTGGAACAAGTCGGTGCCAGTGCAACTAGTATCGTGGACAAGTTGTAAACTTTTTTGGGCTTGTGGCTCTGCGGCGACCATGGCGCGTCGTTTGAATAGGTTACAGTTTCAGGGCACAATTCAATCTGCATTAGTTATCAAGTGAGTATGTGCCGTAAAATAGAGAGAGAGAAAATTGCTTTTTGTATGCGATCTGGTGGTACTTGGCGCATGTCTAAGGTTATCTCTGAATGTTCTGGCGTTCTGAGAAAGATGCAAAAAAAAGATGTTTAACACCCGATGAGGGGCTCGAACTAAAGAACTGTTAGATACCATGTTAAGATGTAGACGTTGAGTGAAACATACCCCTCAACCTTGAGATTAAAAGTCTCACGCGCTAGCCAATTGTGCCAACCGGGTGGAAGCTTTTGATGGACTATTTTGTTATTAAATATAATATATTGTCATTTGAGCGCTGTGAGACGCATGGTAAGCTTCAGAAGCGAGTACCACACCAATTTGACTAAGATCTTGTGACCAACAGACTCTTACTAAGTGGGGTGGAATGCGATTGCGGGGCTAAATGTCATGCGTCATCGATTTTTAGAGGATCAGGTGGAGATGGTTCGGGATTTGTTCGGCTGATAGAGACGATGGCATGTAGGTTCTTTATGTTACATTGTTGCAAGTTGATTCTTTATGTATTTCATATTGATTTCAAGATCTTAGGTCTTCGACTGTGTCTCGACTCGCTGTTGTTGCGCCAGGATAGTCTGACTAGAATCTCCAAAGATGATAATCTACTGCCGACCCTTTTTACCAATGTAAATGTTCCCGATCAAAAATCCGTATCAACTTACATACACCAAGATGTCATATAATTACTTGGGTCGTTACATACTGAATGGAAAGATTCACGAAGAATGATTTTCAAAAAAAAAGCCCGGTTCAATCATTGTACCGATACTATTATAAAAAAAGCCTTTAACTAACTAATACCAGTGTAAAAGACAATCCTTTTCACAAATAAAGGTGAAACAAAACGTAGATCCGCACTATGAAGCGAGCAGGTAAAATATCAGACCGCTAATAGCTTCAGTATGCCACCATCGTAGTATGTACGAACACGAAACTAAGCATGCAGGTTGTCCAATATTCAGATTAGCTCAAGACTAATCCTGACTTTTATAGCCCCGCTTCTTAACCACCCTTTTCAGTTGCATTTTTATCTTCTTTGCTCCCCTTGAGGCAATATGCCAAATTGAAAGCACGCGACAACGTTGCAATTCCTTATCATCAACTTCCTGCCAAGTCCTCACTTGATGCACAGGTACTAAATCTTCAAAACGTGTGGTTGCACGTGAGACTTCAGGCCGGTGCTGCTCGAGATTTTTGGATTGCCATCTGAATGCCTCGAATGGCACAGTTTGTGACCGTGAGTTCATTGTAAGGGAAGAACTAGCCAAGTTGTAAGGTGTGCTTGGGAGGGTTTTCGTAAACTCTTCTAAAGAAGATGCTATTGCGACTGATAAGTGTTCCTGGAAATGACAGTTGTATGCCGGCATAGAAATTTATGTGAAATATACAGTTGAGTTGTGTTCGAGTGAGTTTTATAGTAAGTAAAGGAAGTTCATAGGTTACCTAAATATACTCCACGAGGGAGTAGAAAAAGTCTTGAATACTTACAGCAACGCAAGATCTCGTGCGGTAATAGTACTTGGTGGTAGCGGTGGTATATCACGATGAATGTAGATAGGTCAGAGTGGGAGAACATTAGCATCCAATGCTCAAGAGGTGAATGTGAGAGACGGGGATATCAGATGCAAATCACTCTGTGATGAAACATTGTATGTCTACACACTAGAAAGTTCGTAAGACATAACCCCAAGTGTATAATGATCGAAAAGGAAGGAAGACTTAGGTAAGATATGAAGAGCATGAATGGTACTCCAAACCACACCTGAACGTTAGCGAAGCGTCTTGACAGTTCCAAAGACTGCAAGGGTATCCTTTGGCTCTGGCAAGCATCTGTTGCTCCCTAAAGCTGGCTGGGTCGGAACTAGTGCCTAGCATGTTTGCAGAGTTGCGCTTTGAGACATCGAGTTGAATAGACTTTCGGTTCCTAATCGGTCGGAATTTATGGCGGGATCATGTGTATGTATTGTTCAGTTCAAGTGTGTACGATCGAGGGGCACGGTCAGCAGTTGACGTGAATGCCGCCAAGCCATCTAACCACTTTACGCGTCTGCCTCGGGACGCGTCTTCTCGATTCACGATCCAACAAATTCACTACTCCACAACATCCCCACACCAATACTCTCACAATGGCGCTGTTGGTAGATAAACATCGACCGCGAAATCTAGAAGCACTCAGCTACCACCCTGAGCTTTCAGATCGCCTACGAGCTCTTGTAAGAAATTCAAACAGGTTACCAAACAAGCACATCGCATCTGACATGGTACTTGCCAGGCACAAAGCGGGGATTTTCCACATCTACTCGTCTACGGCCCTTCTGGTGCAGGCAAGAAGACGCGCATCGTTGCCACTCTCAAAGAGCTCTACGGTCCCGGTGTCGAAAAGATCAAGATTGACGCGCGTGTCTTCCAAACTACCACGAACCGTAAACTCGAATTCAACATTGTCGCCTCCGTCTACCACCTCGAGATCACCCCTTCAGATGTTGGAAACTATGACAGAGTAGTAGTGCAGGATCTGTTGAAGGAGGTTGCGCAAACACAACAGGTTGATCTGGGCGCAAAGCAACGTTTCAAAGTCGTAGTGATCAATGAGGCGGATCACTTAACGAGAGATGCGCAAGCTGCGTTGAGGCGGACGATGGAGAAATACAGCCCGAATTTGCGACTGATTTTGCTGGCAAACTCTACAAGCAACATCATTGCGCCCATCAGGAGTAGGACGCTGCTCGTGAGGGTTGCAGCGCCCACTGAAAGTGAGATTTGCAGTGTACTAAGTAAAGTTGGGAAGAAGGAGGGATGGAAGGACGTTGAAAGTCTGAACCAGAGGATAGCAAAGGACAGTGGGCGGAACCTACGAAAGGCGCTGCTAATGTTCGAGGCAGTTCATGCACAAAAGTACGCTCCCCTCTTATATACAACCGCATCTTATCCTAACATGCTGTTAGCGAGAAAATTACCGATCAGACTCACATCCCACCTCCTGACTGGGAAGCTCTCATTGAGCAGATTGCTCGTCAAATTGTTGAAGAGCGCTCACCACAACGCCTACTACAGGTCCGCGCCTCACTTTACGATCTCCTGTCGCATTGTATCGACTCTACGACCATCATTAAGACCCTCACGTGGAAACTTATACCGAAAACGGACGATGCGCTGAAGCCTGAGGTGATTAAATGGGCAGCATTTTACGAACATAGATGTAAGATGGGCAGCAAGCAGATCTTCCACCTGGAGGCATTTGTGGCGAAATACATGAGATTGTACGAGAGGTACGTACACCCTTACAATATGAGTATGCGAGATACTAACAAATTACACAGCTTCGCTATGGGCATAGATTTCGACGACTCATCATAAGGACAAAAAGCGGCTCCAACGCGCTCAGTGTGAAACGAGAATATCGGACATGGTTCCACTATGCATGAGCGAGAGGGGGGTTGACGTTTTTTGAGCGCGTCTCGCGTACGGCGTATTATGGTTACGTCATAGCATCGAGCTTTCCCCATACCTCGAACCCTTCGAGCTTCAATACATCTCAATCCCACCATTTGAACGTACATATATCTTAATCTCCTGCTCACACATCTACCAAATTCACTTCCCACAAGGCCAAATAACCACGACTCTCTTCACCACCATGTCAGACAAACTCATGGACACCGAGCCTGGCGGCGAGCGACAGAACCAGTACGAAGGCGTTCACACTTTTGTCGAGCCACACTCCAAACAAGCTGGTCAATTAGGTGGTACGTTGTCTTTTATACTTTCTCAGCCCCACCTCTATCGTAGATCTACAGACACTGACATGACTCTCTATAGACCCCTCAACAGGCACATCCGTCAACACCAAGACGCGCGATCCAGGCGCCCCGAACACACATGGCATCACCCCTGCCGACAAGATTCGCTACGGGCAGAGCATCCAGGAAGGCGGTATGGGAGGCAAGACGACAAGTTCGACGGGCGAGGCGAATAATGACTCAGGATTCGGAGGAGCTGAGGCGTTGGGCAATGATGACGATGATGAGAGTGCTGCAAAGCAGAGGAGAGAGCAGGGTTATGGTGGAAACAAGGACATGGACAGGACTATTGGCGCCTAGTAAACACTACACATACAAGGGCATGGCAATACAAGAGAAAACAGGAGAGGAGGAATACTGGATTGCTTTTGCCAAAATCTGCTAGGAAGACGCAATTGAGCCCATTTGCGCGGGACCTGATCTATACACAGAGTACTAGTATACAATAATGGTAAGACATGATTACCCCCTCTACGATGTCTATCCAGTCTTCAAGCCCAAACGCCATCGCTATGCAAGCCAGACACACCGAGCAATTGTGAAACATAAACAGTGAGGAGGGATATCTGAGCAAAGATCGAAACAAAAGCGGAGAGAAACATGCCCGTCCATCCATGCCCATCAAAAAGTTTGCCCACTTCAGCTTTTCGTAGCATCGTCAACCCCTCGTTCAACCTTGGCCAACTTCCTCGCCAATGCCCTCTCTCTCTCCATGATACTTGATAGCGTATCTCCCCTCTTGCTTATACCCCCCAGTTCTCCGTGTCCAGTAAGCATCGTGCTCCCCGTGTCACCTCTACTAACTCCATTCCTGCTACCTCCACCCCAGGCTCCTACTCCCCACCCGCCTCCGCCGGCGATTACTGGCCGCGTAGGTTCCCTGGCGCCCAGTGCATGCGGTCCGTGGCCGTACATGCTGACGCGTTGTACTTTGCGGAGTTTGTGTAGTCCGTACACTGCAACAATAGCGCCGAAGACCGAGCACCATGCGCTTATGCCGTAGAAACCGAAATCAGATTCTTCGATGAAGTTCTTTAGGTTCATACCGTAGAGGGCTGCGACAAAGGTTCCGGCCGTGATTGCGAGTGTGAGGATAGAGAATTTCAGGTCGAGCAGCATGAGAGAGTTGCGGTTGGCGTCAAGGATGGCTTTGACGCTACAGAAATATTAGTATTGCAGACTAGCTAGAAGTCAGGGGAAGGCAACATACATTTCCTCGGTGTTCCTGATGCTCGACACTAAGTTTTCGGCTGCTTGTACAATTTCATCAGCAACTTTGTGGTATGATTCCAAGAGCATCTCGACTTCGGTGTGGTCGTCGTCTTCGCGTGTCTTGCCCTCAGCCTTCTCCGTCAAGTACATAGCGCTCAAGTCATCGTCTGCTTCCAGCAACTCCTCAAGCGCGTTCCTGACCAATCGTGCCTTTTGTTCAAAACTGCCCAGCTTCTTGCTATAAATCAGCAGGTACCGCAGCTTGTCCCTGTCGATGTCTTCTTCCAGCTCCCTCAAAACCCGCACGACTGGTTCACTGACACCTTCGAACTCTTTCTCCAGACTTAGTGTTACACTTATCAGGACAGCCTCGAGGGCTCGGAATTCGTATGCGAGTGTACCATTGAGAGTCGATTCTTTCTGGCGCAGCTTAAGATCAAGATCGTACATGAAAACCGACTGCGATTTCGAATCGGTGGTTCCATATGCATCGAATACGAGCACGCGATTATGCTTCAACAGTACGCGCAGATTGAGAAGGTTTATAAGAATAGCGGAGGGTCGGACGAGGATATGTGGGAGGAGCGAAGAGTCGATCTTTCGAAGGTCACGAGGGAGAAGCCCGTACTATTCCCAACTATCAGCTACCAAGACTCGATCGGCCAGCCGAAATGCGTACCTTGGCAATCAACTCGCTCTTTTTGAATTCCCCACTAACAAGCGTGACATTGCCATGTTCGTCCAGTTCTGTACACCGCATCTTGAGCTCATTTGTAGGTCGCATGATGCGACCCAGGCTACTCCCAAAGCCGGTTGAGCCTGGAGATGTCTCATCCGGTGGGGGAGGAGGTGCTTGCAATTGGGCGAGTCGTCGCATCTTCGCTGATTTGAATATGTTCCATGAATTGTTCAAGCGTGTTGTAGAGAAATTTCGGTGCGTCGCGAGTTCGACTGACGGAACGATTCCTTTTGAAGGTTGTCCAATGGCGAGTGAATTGTCGAGGGCGAGTAGACAACGCGAGGTTGCGAATGTCCTGCTTTCAGAGCCATTCCTCCTCTTCACAGTCTGCATGTTCGCTCTGCATATCTTTCCGGAACGCCATCCTATCCTGCTACTCGTTACAAATCCGCGCTGTTCCCTGTTCGCTTGGGTGCATTGCGCCAACGGTCGCTCGAAAGCATTGTTAACTTGGGCTCGTAGAAAGCTCAGAACCGACGGCGAAGGAGCGGCGACTCTGTGAAGCAAAGCAGGCTTCATAACTTTCCATACATAGAGTTTCGTAAGCGGAGGCAATCCATGCGGTCGTGGTCTGAATCTTCGCTCGTCCCGCCTGCACGTCATGGTATTTCGCGTTCTTCGAAAATCTTAGCGCTAGTGACGTCACGTGCATTTGCGCATCCACGAGATTGATCGCAACAATCAGTAAAGTTTCTCACTTCGACTTGGGCGATTTTCAACCAACAGTATCAATGGCATGGCTCACCCGCTTTATAACGCCCTGATCCGCACCCACCACATCACGTCCCGCAAAAAGGTGGCCAAACTCAAAGCCGCAGCATCAAACTGTCACATCTATGCTCTCCTCCGATATGGTGGCTGCCCAGGCATTATGTACTGCCAAGGCTCAGAATCTGGTGTGAGAGAGTGGGTAGCCAATGTTCAAAGGTTACGCTACAAGGACTATCAGCTAGTGAAGAAGCCCGCGGGGAAGGAGGTGGATGGAAAAGGGCTTGAAGACGGTATCACGTATGGAAAGCTGGAAGAAGTGGATAGTGTTAAAGATTTTGGAGCTAGGATGGAGGGTATGGGGGTATGGAATTGGTGGAGGGAAGGCATGGGTTACGTGGGGGACAAGTGAGGTTTATCTCTGCCCCAGGCACGCTTGTAATAGTATAAGTCTCAAGCATTCGCTAAGTGCCGTCTTGAGTTGTTACACCAACAGCGCCATTTCTCATGAAGAACCCCAACATCTAGTGTGCCATCTCTACGTATATGAACAGCCTAAATGCTTGCGCTCCTTACCATGTTTGTCAACAAGTAAGTTACTTAAGAACCAAGGTAATATTGCGCAACCATAAAGGTTACTGTCATTAGGAATCAAAATTATTCACAGGGATACAATCAATTCATTTCAAGACCAAGTCTAGATTGCGAAAGTAAGATATTCCACGCTGATACTCGGTAAGACCTTATCCTCCTCGAATTTAGTACTCCTTCGCCAATTTGGACCTTGCGCGCAGCAGATGGCCATACTTGAACATAACAAAAGGAATCATACTCAACACCGTACCAAACATCGCCAGTATCAACCCCGCATACTGACTTCCCACGTTGTGGAAGAATGCGTTCGCGAAAAGCGGCGTCACGGCACCCAGCGTATTCCTCATTAAGCCTTGACCCGCAATAGCAGAGGAAGATGTCTCGCCATAACAGTCAGCGGTGTACGAGTATGTGCTCTCGAAAACGAAGAAGATGCCAAAGGCGATTGGTGCGAGACCGATCACTGGCCCAACCCAGGACAAATATCCATATTGCGTAAAGGAGTAGATGAAGAGGCCAACAGGGAGCCAGACAGCGCCGAACATGGCGCCGTAAAGACGGTGTTCAGGGACGACGCGGACATTGGGGTCTGCCTGTAGCTTGTTGAACTTGCTCATTTGGAAGTGGTGAGCCACCCAACCCAAGAATGTGCCGACGGCAAGGGATATGTAGGGTAGACCGCTGACACCCTCGCTCCAGCCACGCTTTTCAGTAAAAGTGATTGAGATGACGGAGAGGAAGAGGAAGACTACGGCCCAACAGAAGGCGATCCACAGGCCAAAGGCAAAGACGACGGGTTCGGTAACGAGCATGCGGATTGCCTTTACAGAGGAGGCTTTGAGCATGGACTTGACGTCTGGTGTGTAGATGTCGTCCTCAGCAACATATCGGTCATCCCCTGTTGCCTTTTGTAGTTGCTTGGCGCGCTTGTGTAGCCTAGCACCACCGCGAGTCTCTGGGAAGTAGAAGAAGATGAGGATCAATAGCGGAACGTTGGCTAGACCTTGAATACCCTCTATCCAGCGCCAGCCGAGCGACTGGTCGATGAAGCCAGCATAGATGGGCGCGGCGACTGTACCGAAGATGGCGACGAAACTGAACATGGCCATGGGTCGACCGCGCTTGTGGGGTTCATACATGTCGTCAAAGGTACCGCCGACAAGGATGGTGCCTACACATCCAAAGAGACCGAGTAATAGACGAAGACCGATGATGGTGGCGATGTCCTTTGCCAGGGCGAGACCGATGAAGAGGAGCGAGAAGCATAAGAAAGCACTGGCGTACACGATCTTACGGCCGACAAGTTCGCAGAAAGGAGCCAAAACCATGGGTGCAATAGCACAAGAGATGTTGAACGTGAATAATCCAAGCTGACCATAAATATTATCGACGCCAAACTCTTCGCACATACTGCCGATGCCTGAGCTATACGCTGTTGTGGCGAGGCCGATAAATAATGTCATCAAGTTCAGGAGCGTGGTGACACTGCGCTTGTACCAAGGATTCCAATTGAACGGGTTCTCTTTATCGCCAGTAGCAAAAGTTAGGACAATATAATCCTTGCCCTCGTGGTTGACCAACTCAGTCAACGTGAGAGGCATATCGCAGTCCACCTTCTTGATTTCTCCACACGCTGGATCGATGTCTTCAACATCATCGGTAAGGTATTTTCCTCCAGCGATTCTCCCAATTATAAGCTCGCCCTTCTCGTTGCGCTGAATCTCTTCGTTAAAGAGTGGGGGTTCGGCGTCCACATCGTTTTCGAGTTTACTGTTCACTCGAGAGAGCAATGCAGGTGTCGTAGGGCCAGTGTTTGCGGCAGTATTGGCAGCAGTCTGCGCGGCGGTCGTGCCACCTATTGTGGCAGCAATGGAACCGTTTCGGGGTGTGACGAAAGAGCCATTTCGAGGGGTGACTGGCGCGCTACGAGCGACTCTGTATGATGAGTTTGCCCTTGATGCTGCCAGGGAGGCAGGTCTCGAAGACCTATTGTAAAAAGATGGCCCGTAGTACCCAGACATATTGGTCCTGGTAAAGTGTGGGTCTTGCTTGGAGAAGCAGAGAGGTGAACTCGAGATGACGGTTGGAACGGAAAGGCTATCTTTTTCAATAGACTGAAAGGGACCCTTGTGCACTTGGTCTATCAGAATCGGCGAGGTACCGGCGTCATCGGCTGGGGCGGTGGAAGCCCTATCGTCTTGTTTATGGCCTGACCGTAAATGCCCGATAAGTGTGCACGACAATTATGTGAGCATAGAGATGTGCCATACAGCCCTGCACTCGACGTCATAACGCCTGTCTGTAATTGCTCTGTAGGGTCCATCGTTGTCGTCAGGGAGTGGCGAGACTAAAAAAATCTGCTATCTGTAATGTGTACGGCCACTATGCGGTTTAGCTTTCCAAGATGCGAGAAGAGTTTGGTGTTGAGGCTCTGCGGAACTCCACTTGGTGTGCGGACCGGCCGGCAGATTCACGGCATGACGTCGTGTGTGGATATGCCATCGCCGAATTTTCCATTCCAAGCAGACCTGAATGGCAGCATGTTCGCGGCAGCCGCTAAGGTCCGAGCACGCGTATGCGAAAGCCGCCTAGGTGGCCTGATCGACGATGCTTCTCATGTCATGGATGACTTCAACCATGCTCGTTATCGTGAGACCCCTGCTCGAAACCACGTACATGTCTCGATCCACAGTAGTCTCTAGCGAAATCCAGATCTCTGCGTCACTTGTCAGGTACATGATACTAATTTCTGTCCTCTTTGTACAACGCAGGACCAGATTCACCCGCTAGTAGCGAAATACAGCAATTATCTACAAAGACTACGGATGATCAAGCCCTTTCGCTTTACTCACACTGAAAGCTGGATTATTCAAATTGAAAACTGCTTGAGCAATTTACAACCACTGAGTGATTGATTTCGGCGAGAAAGCGATGAGGTTCATGGAAAGTGTAGTGTATATTAATTGCAGGTGGTAGCATCGCGGAGACCGCTTGGTCCATCGAGCGGAAGCTGTTGTGTGCGTGTAGCTAACGACAATTGAGTGAACAAGTCAGCAGGACAACATTGCAGCCGTTTTCCTTTGGCTCCCCAACAGGATATGACCCAACAAGAATTGGGATTGGAAATATTGCAAAAGACAGTAGATTAACTGACGATGAAGTTATGTGCCTGGGAACAAAACATCCCGATAATGCGGGGATGCAGACAACCGGAGTGGTGAGAAATGTTTAGTAGAAGCCATGGTCTCGTAGCAGAGGGTTGGATATGTCAAGGTATGGTTAACTCTAATCAAGACATCAGTGCATCCGTCACAGGCTTCGCTCCTCAGGGGGGGTACAAGGGAGGCATTTTGCTTTGGTCGTAAAGATGCCATTGTTTTGTGTGAATTCCTGATAAACCCATGATCGTTATAGGACCGGCATCCTAATGCGGCAATGAGCCATGTTATCGGTCATGACTGCCGATGCAAAGAAAATGCTCGAAGAACTCCACCCCAGTGCCCGATTCTCCTTTAAACCTCAGCAATCTCACGGAGACGACGGATCGTTGACCTTGTGGCGGCGGCAGCGGGAGTTCTAGGTGTTTGTTAGCATTGCCCCACTACTGCTGCGCATATCCGTATCTTATACGACAGCGCGTGCAAGCGATCGGGTGCGGGGAAGTCTTACGAGACGGTGTAGGCACCTCCCTATTCCATGAGTTAGTCTCGTTTTCAAAACCCTTTCGGGCCATTACTTCTTGGAAACCTACAGCGGTGGTCTTGCGACACGATCCACAGTGCCAAATGCCAACAGCCTGACGTTTAACGGAGTTTTTCCCACAGAACGAACAGGTGTACCGGGAGTGCTGCGTGACCTATCGTAACGGTGAGCGACCTGCCCGACGAGCGACCTGTCTGACGAGCGATTCAGACTTATTTGGGTTTACGCACCTCCATCTTCTTGACCTGCTTTCGCAGACTGGCATGTCTGTTAGTAGAATTCACGACTGTGGGAAGGACAATAACTTACGATGCACCGTAACGGGTACCGTACTTTCCGGTGATGCCGACCTTCTTTGTGCCTGCAAACGATTAACGATAATTCATACTGAGCGGTTAAGGTATACTTACGCTTCGTCATTTTGGCGGTTGTGTGAGTTGACGATGTGTGGGTAGGTCGAAGTTGGGGTTTCGTGCTGCAAGCCGTCAACGGACTGCTCAAAATTCGCTTAGCGACGCGCCAAGTGGTTCGGCGCCGGAACAACTAGCCTCCGGGCAGTCCAAAGTCGACCCAACTCCTCTGTCGGGTGAGCAAACTAACGCACTCGGAGTCTTAGTATATGCTCATCGTTTTTTGCACTGATAGTGTCCATAATTTTTCCTGTCTTGCTGTTTTCGATATCATGTACTTTGTTAAGTTGCTTTGAACGTACACCATTCAATGCGGGTCAACTTGGAAGCACCAAAACCACATAAGGCAACACCAATTGCTTCACTTGTTAGAAGAACTGTCAGCCCTTTGAGAGCAGGTGAATTAGATGCGGCTGCGCGACGCACACTGTGTAGGACAGGAAAGCTTCGGCAACTCCAGTGCCACAACGTCATACTCAGGCACCATAGTGCTTCACCTTTTTTGTCGCAAGCAGTACCCGAAAGACCAATAATGTGGCAAAGACACGCGAGTAACTGAGGCATGGATCGTAGTTCTGAACCTCCCGGCTGTCGGGCTGCCGAACAGAAGTGAATCCGAAACAGTTGACAGGCACACCAAGACGCCAAAGGATGACCGAAACCAGTCGTACCGCGATTACATGCGCTCATTGTCTGAAGACCAGAAAACCCTCAATGCCATGCTCATTTTTACATGCGCTCACAAGGATCTACTGAGCATCCGAGAGTTTGACTTGCCATGTATAGTTTGAGACGTGCTTAGCGGCGAAGAAGTTGTATTTGAGATTGGGAGCAACCAAAATGGTAAAGATCGTATATAACCTGAGGCATTGAGCTGCCTGGGGATTGAGGGCAAGCTCATCATCAACAATAAACTGTCGCTATATCCTACTATCTACCTTGTAATCTCTTTGTACAATTCATGCCAATCCTTGTTCAGTGAACACATCATGGCTTCTCGATATCACCAAAAAGTAACCTTTATGCTAGCCCTAGCAGCATGTGCAGCTGGTCAAAAAGCGACTACCGTACCGGCAGATCTCCAGGCAGGTTTCAGCTCAGATCAAGTACAAGTCAGCTTTACCAATGAAGCAATCAACGGATTCAAAGACGGGACTATTTTTACAAAAAACGGTAAGGCAGTTCACTTCCACATCCAACAAACAATGCTCAAATTTATACAGACGTGGCGAAAGAGCCTACTTTCGCTCTCGGCGACAGTAATGGGATCTCCCCACTGACATTGTATACCATTATCATGGTAGACACGACATGCGCAAATGCTCGCACCCTCCACTTTGCCCAGGCGAACTTCAAGAACAACTTTGACGTCACGAACATTGCAAGTGATACTAAGGCAGCATTGCCTTATATCGCTCCCGGCTCTCTCGGCGAAACAGGCGATGGTCGTCAGTATAGTTTCATGATGTATGAAAACCCGGGAAGGGAGGAGATTACAGACTTGCAGCTGCCCGCCAAAGGAGAGGTTTTCGATGTCAAGGAGTTCGAGGCTGAAAATGGACTGAAAGACGCGGCGGCGGGCGTTGCTATGGTTGTGAAGCTGGGGGGAAAGGTAGATTGTGGGGTGAATCCGACGGCATTGAATGCTACAGTCGAAGCGGGAGCATTGAACTCGACTCTCACTGCAAATAGCACTGAAGTGGCAAACTCGACTGTCGCTCCGTCTAGCGCTATAACATCCGCAGCCGCAACTGCAAAGGCATCAGTTGTCGATTTAGCAGACGTCCTGTTGTCTAATGGGGGGCTGCGCGCGATCAGTCTTCTATCACAGAGCCGTGTTCCCATCGAAGATAGAGATGCTGGTCATGAGCACAAAAGTGCTGCTACGGGGATTATGCAACTTCAAAACTTGACCATGGCTACGCTAATGATGATATTTGGTCTATTTGTATGGTAGTGACATGAATTAAGTAGTAAAATCAAAGACTAGTGTTGAATATTTGACACCACAACGAACAGCTTCTACATGTATCGACGATCAGTTCTCAATAGTAAAAATCACGCTTCCATCGTTGAACACGGGCGTAACATGAAAATAGATGCGAGGAAGATCTCGCAAATATCCACATTGGCAAAACCAACACTATCATCTTGTCTTCTCAAGTCACCTTCTGGTGTTGCGTCTGATATCCCTCCTCATGACTGAGCATCTTATTCTCTCGACTACTCTTTCACAGCCTCCGCATAACTCTTCTCCAGCCCGCTGTCTTTCTTTATCAGCTCACCAACAATGAATGGAATGGTATCCTTTGGTGCATAGTACTTCAAGTCGTACTTGTCCCACTCTCCCGCATCCCTCAAGTAGTCCGGCGTGTGCCTTTGCAATTCGCACCCACCCATAAAGAAGGGCCAGCCCAAGATTGTAATTACAAGCTGCATGAATCGAGCTACTACACTGCCCTCCGTCCTCCAGGGGTTGACGGTGTGCTCGCAGATGACCATACGACCGCCAGGTTTCAGAAGACCGTAAAGGCTTTTGACTGTCTGCTCGGGATGCGGAACACCACAAAGCACGCGGGTACAGCAAATCTCATCAAAAATCCCATCAGAAGCCAAACCGCCTTTCCCACTGACGTCCAAGATCCCACTCTTATGCAGTGCCGGGATTAGGCTCTCGGGTTGCGCACCACAAAGCAGGGCATGGAACTTGCTTCCGAATCCTCTCTTCTCTGCATTCCGTAGTAATCCTGGGTGAAGATCCTCAGCAGGCTCAGCACCATATACAGCGGTGATCAAATCTGGATTAAAATGTGCGATCATTTCTCCGGACCCGGGACCGATATCCAGGATGACGCCTTTACACTGCGAGAGTAGTTGGAATGTCGGACCAGGCATTTCGGTAGACATTGCTTCGCCATTGTGCTTCCAAAGACGAGCAAAGGATTTTAAGCGCAGTTTTTTGATGTTGAGGAGGGTAAAGGGACGCCATTGAAGGAAGACAACTTCAAACATTGTCATTATGAAGTCTGCGTAAAGGTCAGTATTGAAGCCTACGAGGTCGATGCACTGAGATGACTTACGGTACGCTGCTATGCAAAGGAGCCGGAGTGGTCGGAGGAGCGTTATATAGTCTTCTAGCAATTTAATAGCCATGATGGTAATGATTTTCCTATCTTGGATGGAGTTGAGGGGGTCTCCTTCAAGTTTAATGAGTACTTGGTATGAGGTGTAGGAGACTAGATCGCCAATGGCAAATTCCAAAAGGCTGCTGTATAACTAGAGATACATACAGGAGCAAGTAAAGAGAGAGAGAGAGAGGAAAGGGAAGATAGTGGATCAGCAGGAAAACATCATGGAGAGAAAGTTAGTCAGGGCCAGCTTCCATCTAGCGAATGCGATTGATAGGTCCATTAATCGCGTTACGCAGATAAGAGGCGGGTGTGACGTCGCCTGAAGCTAGCTGCGAGAACGGGCCGACCTCGGACACCTACGGCACATCAACGCACGAACCCCAATCCTTCCAGGCTACAGCAATCTGCGCATCCAGAATGACTGGATACTTGCATATACACAACAATAGGGCTCAAAATGGCTGAAGGAAAGAGGGCGCAGTATGCGCTAATTACAGGGTGAGTGGCATTGTTCGACTGCATGTGGAGGCAGGCACCAATGTCTCGGAAAGCCAAGTTGACGCGAGACTAGTTGTACGCCTGGCGGCATTGGACATTACCTATCACTAGAATTTGCTGAAAGAGGTAACAAATTATAAACGTGTTATATTCGCACGAGACTCACTATTTTTTCCAGGCTTCCAGGTCCTGGGTACCGTTCGCGATCCCACCAAGTACACCTCACCGCACAAGAACATTACCTACCTTCCCCTTGAGGCTACCAGCAACGAGTCGATACAGGAATTGTTTAAACGCGTTACCGAAATTACTGGAGGCAAGCTCGATATATTATACAACAATGCTGGGCGCAATTACGTCATACCAGCACTCGATTACGACGAGGACGAATTAATGGAACTTTTCCAGACGAATCTCTTCTCTGTGATGAAGATGTGCAGCACCTTCATCCCACTTTTGATCGAAGCAAAGGGTACAATTGCCCAAACTGGATCGATTGCTGGAATCATGCCTTATATTTGGGGAGCTCCGTACAACGCATCGAAAGCCGCCTTGCACTCCTACTCGGACACGCTGCGTGTCGAGCTTGCACCACTCGGCGTGCGTGTCATTACAGTCGTGACTGGTGGAGTCATATCAAACATTGCACGTAATGACCGAAAGCTGCCACCTGGTTCATTGATGGAGCCGCTTGCAGCCGAGTACGACCGAAGATTAAAGCATAGCCAGGAGTTGGGCATGAACACGAAACAGTATGCAAACAGTTGTGTGAATCAGGTGCTTGCTAGTGATGGACTGTTCGGAAAGACTAGGCGGATATGGGAGGGCAAGATGAGCTGGCTGGTATGGTTCGCGTGGACGTTCCTCCCGGCTTCAGTGCTTGATTATTACTTCACTTCACAGTTCAACCTGAACAAGCTCAAAGGAACCGTGGGGCCAGATAAGAAGGATAGATGACAGAATATCTTTGGTTTAACCGGCTACGCTACAATCAACTTGAGCCGTGGTGCATTCTACGGCAAGACCCAGCAAGGCGTAAACGTAACCTAAGCCGTCTAAACCCCTCATTGATGTATGTTGAACTATGAATTTTTTTAACCTCCCATCTCGATCATGTCGAAATTGGATGTTGTCATCGCAGGTGTTGGTAAGTGTAACCGATTTAAACTTCACTAGTTAAGCTTGCATTATCGACGGCTGTCTGGCCTAGTAGCCACAGCGCGCTGCCTACAAGCCCATCCATCGTGCAACCTCGCACTCAAAAAGCATCAGTCCTGTCTAGGAGGAGCCTAGAGTGAATGACTTGCCTACATCTGTTTCTCGATTTATTAGGTACATGACATTGCGGAATTTACTGACTTTGACCCACAGAGGAAGACATCATAAACAGATTGTTCAAAGCAGAAAATATCTGCAAGTATCTGAGAAGACTATGCAGATCGTACTGTTGTTTCTGAACGCTCGTTGTGCTATCGTATCATATCCAGTATTTATTTCGACAATAAAAAAAGAGCAAGGACGGATGCTGGAGTTTGTTGTGCGCCAATCTGGATGACGAAAGCAACAGCAGAACAACTATGAACTGCACTGCTCATGATGGAAAAGGGTCAGACTACTGTTCCCCATTCATCTTGGCTACCTGAATAAGACCACTTCAGAGGGACCATACTCGACTTCATGGACCCTCTCTCTGTCAAGACCTTGAACTCCCTATACCCAAAAAAATTCGACCGCTCTTCAGCACTTTGAAATGGCTGAATCACAGCCGACAAAGCTACCCTAGACAGGGTTCACGTTCTGCGTAAAACACCACTGCGTACTCTCATGCCTGAAATACATACAAACTGTACTATCTCTACCGCGACATTTGCCAATCCACGATTCCATCATCTTCTTCACAAACCAAGAGGGAATCTAGTCAAACATTCTGTGAGGAAGCTCAGGCTATATGGGCATCAGTGTGCTTTGGCGGATATATCACACTTCCTAATCTCGGACAGGGGGAGAAGAGTGTAGTATTGAATGAAGCATGGTGCAAGAGATGATACTTGTTGAATAGGCAGCTGTTGCACATCATTGCTATTGAAAGATGTTGGTGTATGATTATATAAGGGAAAATGGGTGATGGGGAAACTCTACGGGCATCATGTTGCCGGTGATTTCGATAAGGGCATCGATAGAGTATTTGGGCATAATACCTCGAGTCCGCACTATGAAGACTCCAGGTTACGTATTGCTGCTGCTTTGCATGAGTTCGAGGTAACTTGTCTACCTAACCACCAAATGACGTGGATATGCATGGTCACGTGTTGGCAGTATTGCGTCAGCATGCGTTTCACCGTTGTGCATTCTTCTCTGCACCTTCCTATCCCAAACCTCCAATGTCAGTCTTACCTCTAGTGATTTTTTAAATGCACAAATACTCGAAACAACGCACACCAAGACATCCGCAATAGCTGGAGTCATGAAAACTTTCTTGCGGAGCTTCAAACCAAGATTTTCGACAATGAGCGTGACGTCACTTAGCCAAATGTAGAGGGAAGTGAGTGGGATCATTTTGCAGTCCACGGAGTGCCTTCCGCTTTGGCAAGCACTTGTCTCACTCTGTACTATATTGTAACGGAAGATTATACAATCAACCGCCTTTGAACTGTCGGGATTCCAGAAGAACGCGCATAGAATATAGGGCCAATCTTGACTTCTAATCATCTATAGCTGCTTAATTTATCTAGCATAGCACATGATACTCTTGAGCTGATATCGAATATTCTTATCACAGGTTGCTGCCTAACAAGCCAACCAGATCAGTCCTTCTCCAGCGGGGCAATTCCTTCCAGCAGGGTCGCTCTTCAGCTCTGTCACCACCTCCCACTTAATATACGAAGCGCCACCAAGGCTATAGTTTTGTCTTGCGACGGATGTCCAGACCGACTCGTCCTGAAGCTCATCCCCAAAACATGCGGCATGGGCTGATCCACATACTACCAGCCTCGATGCGAGGCGCTTTCTGGACCGAAACTCGAGCTATCCCCACCGAATCGGTGGGAGGGCGGTAATATTATCAACGTTTCGTATCTGCAGCTGGCTTCTTAGTCTTTAGTCCAGGCCCTCGGACTTGGGTAGGAAGTACCGAAGGCGTGTATCTACAAACAGCGGTCAATCGACGTGGTCTCAACACTCAAGGGGCCTTGCTTTTGGAAAAGCCTGCGTCATCGTTATGAGGGTCTTGTTGGTTCCCCTGAACTGGGACCTCAGTCGGGATCGATGATCGATGATCGAGCTGCCGGAAACAGAAGAGAAAAATATTTCCGTACTAGCTGCGCCGAGGCATGGCATTGATACCATAGCAATCCGGCGAAAGATTGCGACGAGAAACAGACCATGCTCGTGTCATCTCTCATTTGCAGTAACGTCATGCTCCTATTTCGATGGCTTTGATGGAGGCATTTCACAGAAGGACTGAATCTTGATAGAACATGGCATCAAGCTACAGGTAGCAAAAAAAAGAAAGAAAATTTACTATGCCCAGACTCAAATAGAGCAGGTTTTCTTATTGTACAGTAGTTCACTGT
>Ga0265798_10004405_pt1 | contig 19453 bp, 9 predicted proteins | sample P3T30metagenome_FD_192430 | JGI IMG/M metagenome (GOLD analysis project Ga0265798, IMG submission 192430) | Plant litter microbial communities from East Loma Ridge, Irvine, California - P3 T30 | ecosystem: Environmental > Terrestrial > Plant litter > Unclassified | place: USA: California... | reverse complement strand
AGACATGACGACTCTAGCAGATAACTTTGCAAACTCAATTTACTTTGTGGCCTTCACGCGGAGAAGTCTGCTAGAGAGTCAAATACGGTGAAGCGGTCGCAGCTGCGGTACGTTATCGCATCCGGCGGTGCTCGAGTCTTTACGACAGGGCTTTGATTAAGCTGGCCTTATGCCGGGGTCTCTATCTTGGACAGGCGTACCCCTTTACGAGGATTTTCAGGCTGCCGTTGGGGACAAGGACCAAGGTTATGGATTGACAGGCGTTGCACGGATGGCGTTGGAGGGCTTGGCCGCGTTGGCAGTGCGGGTACGCGAACTCGAACGTCATTCGTGTTAAATGCTGCGGAGGCTATTCTTCTAATTGGCCGCTAATGTACTTGTTGGGTTACCGGGCTGATGAAGGATGATGGGGCTTCGCACAGGAGAGGCGGACGGTGGTGCGGACGAAGAAGAGGAGGGCAAAGAAGTAGATACTGTACTGCAGTGTGCAGTCGTGGTATGATGCGCGCGGCATAAGCCGCTGCAGCAAGTCGTGAGTGCAGCATGCGTTCTCGCACTGCAATCAACGACGCCTCAAGATCTGCTTTCTGCATGTGGGCCGGCCAAAAAGTACGCGGATCTCCTCGAAGAGCCGGGGTGCCGCGCAAGCACGCGTGGCAGGCGAGATGGCTGCTGTTCGGCACCATCTTCGCGATTCTGACCGGTCTCCTCGACGAAGAGCAGAAGTTGAGGTCCAGTTGGCAGGACCGAGCAATTGCAGTTGCTTTTCATGTTGTTAGGCGTTTCTCCGTTGTCACAGCCACACGCCTAGCTCGGACTGACAGGTCACCAAAGATTGACAATGACGAGACATCTAGAGCACTGACCCGTCGATAATAATCTGTGATGAATATGGCGTGTCTGTAGCTGCGATAAGTGCAGGGCGTCCTCCCAATTCAACCTAGTGGCACACGCTGTGAGAAGCTTGAGAGCGGGATATCAAAGCAAGCAGTGCATGCCCTCGCCGTAGTGCGCTCGCTCTGTTGCTCCGCCCACCTCACCTAATTCCACACCTACCCTACCTACCCTCCGCCGCCTCTTGCGTCTCTCTAATTCACGTCGCTGTCAGCGTCCGCTCGTTATCGAGACTCTGTCGTGGAACCTGCGCCCAACTGTGTGCGCCTTCCTTCATACACGCACTCTTCATTCTGCAGTAGCTCCCCGGCCACCGATCCGCCGCGACCATCACGACTTTGCATTGTCCCTTCTGCAACCGCGCCTCTCCTCAACTCCACCACTACTCCATGTCGCCACAGTGAACCATCTTCCCGGTCCTGCACGCTCGTTTTCGCCCGCATCTTAATCGATAATTCACGCTTGTACGCTGGGCAGTCGCGCCGGCTCGCAGCGCGGCACCCAATCACCACTTTTTTGGCCCGTCATCAACACCGGCCACTCCTCACCCTCCACCGACAACACACTGAACAGCGCTCGATATGGCCCCAGCAGTGCCGCGGTTGCGCATTCTGTCAGGTGCGTCACTCGTCTGTGGCGTCTCATGGCGGCCCACGGCGCTTTTCTTCATCCAGCGTTCCAGTCCCGACCCTCAGTAGCAGCCGTCGCGGCAGCAGCACATTGCTTCCCACCTTCGTCATCTCTACCGCTACATCGATGTAGGCGGAACGATTGCTGACATCGAACAGTGGGCGGCAACGCCGTATCAGCGTTCTTATCATGGCGGTTACAGGCCACGAATGCCTGCGACGTCACCCTTGTTTGGAAGTCGGGATATGAGAATGTCGCTCAATACGGCATCTCCTTCAAGTACGCCACGGAACGTCAATTGGGTCATTAATTCTGCTGACTTTGCTAGATCTGCGCTGTACGGCAACGAGCGGTTCAAGCCCTACGCTGGTATGTCCAACATCACCTGGTCATCGTGGCCACACTAATGTCCCACAGTCGTTCGAACGCCCGAAGATGCCGCACATTCTTCCAAGCAGCCCTTCGATTATGTCCTTCTCTGCGTAAAAGCTCTACCTGATGTATACGACATCGCCAACATCATCGAGTCGGTCGTTTCTCCACAACATACCTGCATCCTTATGAACACGACACACAGCATTGGCGTTGAATCATACCTCGAGCAGCGGTTTCCTACGAACGTCGTCTTGTCATTGGTATCGGGAGCAGAGATCGTCCAGCTTGGGCCGAGCGAATTCGAACACAAAGGCGCGACAGACATCTGGGTCGGCCCAGCCAACAAGAACGCCGCTATCCCCGCACAGATTCAGTCAGACATGGCCGAGGCTCTAGCTATGACATTGAGCTCCGGTCAGGTCGATTGCAGAGTCTCGCCAAACATACGCCAACAGCAATATGAGCGCATGATAGGGTATGTTGTTTGCCACATTTGCCTAATTCTGCTCTAACAGGTCGCAGTCCAATCTCCTTCCACCCCGCTAGTATCATATTCGAAACGCCAAATCACACTGAACTCATCGAGAAGGTTGGTGTTCGTGCGCTCGTCACCGGAGTGTTGGACGAATTGATCGCCCTTGCCCGAGCACAGGATTGCACTTTTGCAGCCGACTTTCGGGAAACGACTCTTCGAAGCATGACACAACCACAAGAGAACAACAGCACTATGTGGCTCGACTTCGAAGCCAAGCGTCCTATGGAGATCGAGACTTACCTTGGGTCGCCTTTGAAGCTCGCACAAGAGGCTGGCGTCTCGGTGCCACGCATCGAAAGTCTCTACGCCATCCTTCACCACCTTAACATCGCCAATCGCAACCGGCCAGCTGCTCCTGCCCCTGCACCCGCACCTACAAATGGTATGGCACAGCCTCCACCGCGGATGTCATCGGCACCGCAGCCACGCGGACCGCCTGGGCCCGGAGGACCCATGATGACCGGCAACGGGCCGATGATGAACGGCAACGGTCCCATGAAGGGAGGACCGCGTCCTGGAAGTCGTGCGCCCTCCATTAACGGAGGTCCTCCCATGCGTCGTGGCCCACCACCAGGCCCGAATGGGTACCCTCAACGAATGAATGGCGGCCCAAACGGCCAACGACGCCCATCTTTCGAGGATTCTAGCAATCTGGAGGAGTTTTCTCATCTGATGCTATATGATGACATGGTTGGAGACGGCCCACCAAACGGCAATTACGATGGTGCCGGCAACGCTTCCAACATCTCACTGCGCGAAAGGGAGCTCATGTTGAGGCAGAGAGAACTTCAACTGCGAGAGCAAGAAATGAACATGCGACGTGGTGGCCCGGGTATGGGCATGGGTCCTGGCATGGGCCGTGGTCGGCCTCCGCCACCTCCTTCTATGGGAGGCTACGACGACGATGACGACGAAGACGACTTCTTCGACCCGATGGGTGGACGAGCTCCTGGACCATCAATCGATCCAGACAATTTCGATATGATGAGCGTTACGTCGCGCCGGAACCGCAAGGCGCCGAGCGCGAGTTCGATTCGGAAGAACCCTGAAGGCGGATTCGCTCCTCAGCACGGTGGACGAGGACGCAATCCATTCGCCCGCCCTGGCCTGAATAAGAATCGGAGCAGCGCAAGGCTAATGGCAGATGTCCCTGGTCTTCATGATTCCATCATGAACAACCCTTTGATGGGCTACTCGTCCAATCGCTACGGAGATGTCGACCGTGGTACTATGGGCGCCCAGTCGAGAACCAATTCACTCACAGCCGCTCGTCTAGATGAAATGGGTGGAGGAGGCTACGGTCCTTACCCCGTCAGCCGTCGAACAAGCCAGTCGCCGGGCAATCCTCTGAGTCCTGGTCCGCGACCGAATGGCCGACCCTCACCTCCCAATGGCTATCCACCAAATGGCATGGGTCCCAATGGCATGCAACCTAACGGTCGGCCTTCGCCGCCTGGCATGAGGCAGCCAATGCCCAGATACCCGCCTGGACAGGGAAACATGGTAGCACCACAACAAGTCGAACAACACGCTGGGGTGAGCAATCTCTATCCACCTAAGTCACGTCCTCAAGTTCGCAGTCTGACTGGAACGCCATCAAATTCTAGTCATTCAGCTAAGACCGAGTCCTTCGAGAACTCTGCGCAGAGCAGCCAGAGCAGCCTAGGCCCGCGTCCTCCTCTTGGAGTCCGTTAAAAAAAATCTATCGACTACATTTGGGCATCAGCTTGCGCCATGTTGGACAGTTGAATGATGCCCCTTTCGTATCAGCAGCACATGACGGACTCCATCTACCGGACTTGATCGAACATCTCCCACCGAAATGCCTTTTGGCAAGTCACCACCCAACCACTCCATTACCTTCCTTTGAATCGCATACGCATCTTTTATTACCTCTCGACAGTAACACCGTGTCGGGCGAGGTTCATGACCGGCCTAGGGCCAACGAGGTCGTGGGGTACTTAATGACGAACATTAGACATTTGGGCAGCGGGAGGACACTTTGCACGTACACAGACCAGCCTTATCATGGTTGTTGCTTCAGCTTTCTTTTGTCTCTATAGTATATATTGTAAACGCCTCTGGCGCTCTTTTTCTTCACTTTGCGACCCTCTTAATGATGGGTTTCTTTGCATGGGCTGCCAATTGGATTGGATCCTTAGGCGTTTGATCGATACATGCACACATGTTTTGTTTGGCTTTGGGCATCTATCTCTACGGGAGAGGCATTTCATTTCTCGGAAGAATGTACCATTACCTATTCCTCAAGCGACTCGTGTAACAAGGCTGGTTATTGACAACAGGAGTGTGGACGGAGCGCACGAGAGGCGAAGACTTAGCGATGAATACATAGTGGGCGAGCAACAAAATCAAGACGTTCCTTTCTTCTGTGGTAATCTCGCGTGGTGCTTTAGTGTGAATATCGCGTGGAAGCTGCAGCCAATATCATGCTCACCGAATCATTGAATCGGGATCAAGACGCTGACAGCTCTTTAAGGACCTGTTCTGCTACGACACATTGATTGCAGACAGGCACTGGCATCAGCTACACACTGTCTCTTTGAGAACGATTGTTGGAATCTAGTGCCTGATTCATGACATGCACGCCAGGCCGAACCTGGGGAAGCGTCGGCCGTGTCAGCGGCCGACGCAATGGAGACATGCAAGATGGTTGATGGGCTGGTCCACTGCTTCACGATGTTTCCGGGTCGTCGAACCCCTCCTTTTGGGTGTCACTAGTGCCTCGAACGAGGACAAGGGCCTTTTCACTCGTTCGCCGGGGCAAGACACCAAGTTCTTGCCGTTCCCCACGAGTTGGCATGCACGTTGTTATTCGTAGTTTGTTCTCGTTGTCGCTGCAGCTCGGAGCTTGAGCTTGTGAGCTTACCCCTCCGTCATCCATCCACGTCGAACCAGCAAACGCGGGGCATGTAATGGATGCGGGCAGCAGCTCTTCACGCCCAATTGAAGCCACCAACGTGTGCCAGACCCCCTCAGGAGAGATCAGGAGACCACGCCGGCGTCTGCCTTCTCTTGCGACCCACACAGTAATTGCGCTCGTGGGCCTGCTGCTAGCGTTCTGGCTTGCGCCCCGCTTCCCTGTGTCGGTCCGCGAATTCTTCATTAAGACACAGCATTCGAGCATCACGCTGCGAAATCCGCTTGTCTTTGAGGAATCCGACATATCTGTCCAACAGCAACTCGAATTCAAAGGCACATTCAATACCAGACCAGAGCGCAGCATGGGTCTCGCCGACCAAGCCAAGCGCGTCGCGGCGGAATTCGACTTCGAGAAGGATGCGGTCAACAAGGCTGTCAAGGAGTTTATACGGGAGATGGGTATGGAGAGAGACTGGACCGGGGATTCGGTACGCTAACGGCGCGTAGATGAGGGTCTGCTGCAGGAGGGCACCGAGATGAGCCAGATTCCGACATATGTCACTGCAGTCCCCAATGGCACCGAGAAGGTACGATTACCCTTGGAGAGTATGGGAAATATGGCTGATGCATTTGTAGGGTCTCTACATGGCTGTCGACCTGGGCGGCACCAACTTTCGCGTCTGCTCGATACAGCTCCACGGCAACTCGACCTTCTCCCTCACGCAACAAAAGGTCGCCATACCCCGCGAACTCATGGTCGCAAAGACGTCGAAAGAACTCTTCTCCTTCCTCGCAAAGCAGATCGAACTGTTCCTCAAGGCACATCACGAAGACCACTATGCTGGCACCCTGAAGCGTAGGCAGACAGGCAGTACGGACCCGGAGCAGGAGGTATTCAACCTGGGCTTCACCTTCTCGTTCCCCGTGAACCAGGTGGGCATCAACCAGGGCATGCTCATGCGCTGGACAAAGGGCTTCGACATCCAGGATGCGGTCGGCAAAGATGTATGCGCCCTGCTGCAAGAAGAAATCGAGGAGCTAAACCTCCCCGTTAAAGTCGCCGCGCTCGTGAACGACACAGTCGGCACACTCATGGCTCGCTCCTACACTTCGCCCGGCAAGACCGGCACCCTCCTCGGCGCAATCTTCGGAACCGGTACCAACGGCGCCTACGTCGAGAAGCTGGAGAAAGTCACCAAGCTCACACAGGACAAGGACGCGGGCGACTACGACAAGTCGACCGGCGAGATGATTGTCAACACCGAGTGGGGCTCCTTCGACAACTCCCTGCGCACACTGCCCAACACGCCCTACGACGTCGAGCTCGACAAGGCATCCGTCAACCCCGGCATCCAAATGTTCGAGAAGCGCGTGTCCGGCATGTTCTTGGGTGAACTGTTGCGCCTGGCTTTACTCAAGATGATCAAAGACCCTGCGGTGCCGCTCTTCGCAGACGACAACTCCTCGTCGAACGATGTACACAGCACTACACAGATCCACGACAACAGCCCTATTTACCACAAGTGGGGCCTCGATACTAGTTTCCTGAGCACATGTGCGGGCGACAGCAGTCCAGGGCTCCGCATGCTGCGCCAAACCCTCGACAAAGAATACTCCATCTCCGCCGTCAGCGCCGAAGACGCAGAAGCCGTGCGCGAAATCGCGGGCGCTATTGGACGTCGGGCGGCTCGTCTGGCGGCTGTTGCCATCGCTGGTATTGTCATCAACACTGGGCGCCTGGACAAGGCGACGGGCAGTGCGGACGAGGATGTGATTGACGTGGGTGTTGATGGCAGCTTGGTGGAGTTTTACCCGAATTTCGAAGAGCATATTCGCGAGGCGCTGAGGGAGGTTGAGGGGATGGGGAAGAAGGGGGAGGAGAGGGTTAGGATTGGGATTGCGAAGGATGGGAGTGGGGTCGGCGCGGCGTTGATTGCGCTTGTTGCAGGGAAGGTGGCGAGTCCGAATGAGTAGATTGTCGTTTGGAGAGTGGGGAGGGAAAAGCGTAGTTTGGACGCGACACGGAAATGTTGTTGGGTTTCGGCATATACATCTTCATTTCTTTGTAGCCATCTTTGCCAAAACAATACACCACATTCACCTGCACGCATCACAAGTCTTACCCACGGGCACGGGCGACATTCTATGTTACTGCACACTCACACTCACTCAAACTAAAAAGTACATTCCAAGCCCAACAAATCAGCAAAAAAAGCTTTCAATCGCCCGATGAGGGACTCGAACTGACGGAGATTGTCAGTACATACTACCAATGATAGCGAGTCTAGATGAGGTAGAAACATACCCCTCAGCCTTGAGATTAAAAGTCTCACGCGCTAACCAATCTACACAGCATTGTTAGTGTGTGAAGGTGGGAAAGTGGGTGTGTGTGGGTGGAACGTACTGTGCCAACCGGGCTGGTGATTAATGACGATTCTCAATGTAGACCGCCATATAAAGTTATCAATTTTAGGTATACGTGTGTTTTGCGGCCCGCCTAGACAGATAACGTTGGTTTGCGCTGCTGGTTTGGTTGGCGGAGTGGTGGGGCGAGCTGATGAGTGTGTTAAGTGAGGGGTAGATGGTGTTGAAATGTGGTTATGCGTCATAGATTATTTGTTCTGGAATGCATGGTGCGGGGTTTGATCGGGCGATGTTCGGCGGAATAGTGTGCATTTGACGAGACGAAAGTTAAGGTGTACTTTTGAGTGGAGATGATTGCTGGATGTAGGAGAATAGTTCGGAATGGAGATACGGTTTTTCGACATGTTGGGGTAGTAACATTCAAGAGGTAGCAAGTTCTGCAGTAGGTAAGATAGGGGTAGGGAAGAACAGGCTGGTGCAGCAATTGCAACTCTTACATCTGCTGACTTACTTGTTCTGTGAAACCGCCGATACTTAAATTCGATTGTATCTGATTAAAGATCGTGCTTTTTGGAGATTCAGGAGCTCAACACAGCCCTCTTCAAGAGCTCTGTACTTCCAAGCGTATATATCACGAGCAATTTGCTATCAAGCAAGCTCATCACTTGATTTGCAGAAATCTCATGCGAAACCATGAAGCATCCTGTGGTTCAAATGCTGGCTATACGTCCGCTGACTACCATTCCTCACAGCCAAGCATACGTCTTTCAACTAACTTTGCACTTTCACCTTCCAAATGCCCAACCATCCGTTCAATTGTTAAGCAATCAAAACACTGAGCCTAAGCAAGTCATCGTTCAACGCGTAATATACGAACTCAGGTTCGGTTGCCTGCACCTGGCCCGATGTGGTAATCACTAGCGCGAGGCTCCAAGGCAGACGCGTTGCAAGAGCGAAATTTGCGGCGCTAGGGTGAAATCAACTGCTTTTGATCTGGCGAGTAGAACACAGGGAGGATGAGACGGAAAGGTGCGGGCAGATTTATGGGGCGAAGGACTTGGAGTGGGTGGAGGCTGGGAAGACATACTTAAGGTCAACCTGCCCAAGTGTTTTGATTTTTCCTCCCCGAGCACAGATATATTTTGATTACCTGAAAGCGCCATATATCGACCCAATTGCCTGCCATGGCCGAACATGATCCTGCCCAAAAGCCCTTGAAAGAGTAAAGAAGAAGACAAGCCAGATCCTCTGACTTGGAAAACACGCTTCCTCTTTTCAGAACGCCGAGAATGCCGCTATGTCCATCGTATGCCAAATTGGAGGACTGGAACCCAAGTAAGTCGAAAGAAAGATAGAAGAGTGTGTCGAGGATGTCGCTTGAGAAGAAAGAAAGAGTATCCGAAGAACGCCAAAGGCAGCGCGCTGTCGAGTCGAGAAGATGCGAGGAAAGTCCCAGACTAGCTCGGTTTACCGAGCATAAGGTGTCTCCCCAGTCGTGGACCACCCAAAAGCAACTTCACACAGCTCAATTTCTTGGTGGCCTCTCCACCCTCCTTATCGCAACATGCTGCCGTCTCCTCCCCTCCTCTCTCCCTCTTCGCCTCCCATTCGTCTCCACAAAATTCCCTGGCATCCTCTCCAAATTATGATTTCCGCCGTTCAACTCCTTCAAATCCTGATCGTCAATCAATCTCTTCCGCCAAAGATGCATGAACAGTCCGAAATCCGGCCGTGACGTCCGCAACGTCTGTCCACGCATCGTATGTTCCGTCGCCAGATGATGCATCCTCGCGCCCCAGCTCGCGCGCCCATCATCGCTCAACACCGCCCACTCGCACAGCGGACATTGCACGGAAGTTGGGGGCTCTTCACCCCTGAAATGTGATTCGCAGTGTGTGAGCCACTCCTCGCGGAGTTGTGATATGTACCCGCAGTTCAAGAACCAGAACGCGCATTCGTACATGGGCGTGTGTATTTGCTCACTGCTTGGTAATTCCAAGACGCCATTATTCTCTTCAAGCAGTGGCACACCCGTGAACAGGCTTGCGATGCCGGTGCTAATCGATGTTTCGGTGGGTGTGGCTTCGGTGTAGCATGAGCGCAGGGAGGGGGGATGTGCGGATGGGGCGGACTGGTGGATGAGCGCGGGCGCCATGGAGGATGCGACGCTGCGGGCGTGCGAACACTGCACGGGACTTGAGGGTGTGTTTGACTCTGGATCTGAGGCGTTGGACTCGAAGTGCACGACGCCGGCGAGGCGCGCGTGGATGTCGGATGCGGAGTCGCGTACCCACGATTCGATGGCCAACATGGCGGGTAGTGGGGTGGCGGGCTGTGGCGCAGGGAGCGTTAATTGGATGGGAGGATAGGTGCAGCCCTGTGAGATGTAGGGTGCCGGCAGGGCAGACGAATCAGGACTCACATTGTGCAGATGATAGGTCTGAAGATGTTGGGGTATCGTGGCCAAACGTGGAGTAGGGCTTAGCGGCCGATGGGAGCGGGCCGTCTGGTGAGCACGTTCGTTTGGAAGGTGTTGATGTGGAACGATGTGGAAAATGGCTGGGCCGTAATTTGAGCTGGGCCGGCAGCGGAATTGGAACAGTTATTTCAAGTACTTGAGATCCTGAGGCTCTGCGGCAATACGTCTCGTTCGCACACCATGTCTTCTCACACAATTCAACTTCACTTTATGCCAACGCATGGCCGAACACCCATCCAAGAAGTCCATTAACAGCCTTGCCAACGAATGTGGATTATTATTGGCTGCGGTACCCAGCATACGACGGCTAGTGACTGATGCGAGGTGTGGCCGACACACCTACTTCTTGATTGCGATACCGCTGACCGCTCTTCTTCTATGATGTTCGCGACAGTTATATGGGAATGTGTCGGTGTGCGTGATGCAATAAATCAGGATCGACGACGTCTCCCGTGGTTCTGTGCAGGAAGCTAATGCGGGCGAAGCTGGGATGAGTTGGGATGGTTGCAGCTACTGTGTTGAGCTTGTGATGCTACAAGCATTAACTGCCGGTTTCGATGGGTTTTCCAGAAGCTCTTTAGACGGATGATTCTTTCCCGCGTGTGATGTGTGCATATCGCCAGCTACGATTCAAATTTGGAACGCGCGTAGAGAATAAGTCGGTGAGTTGATGTGATTGGTCGACCTGCCCCAGTCCGTGCATTTTGACATTGACAACTCTTTGCGCCTCCAGGTCTTAGCTCATCTGTCCACGCTAAAAGCTTAACATAGAACCGCAATGCTTCTTTGTCATCGAGGTAGACTGCTGGTAGTCGAGCCGAGATATCAACTTGATGCCGTGACTGTAGCACGCCAATGTCATGCGACACAGCCGAGACACGACTCGAAGACTGGCAGTCGCATTCGCTACATACCACAGACAGGTGATCGGTACCGCGCAACACAGCCGAGACAAATCAATGGGACGCCAGGTGGGTATGTCAGCTGCACAGCACAGAAGAGTGCTAACGGAGCTCAGTAGTCCCAGCACCTTCACGTATAGCTCACGTCGCAGACCAAGTGCCTCCGCTGATCTGTATTAGGCTCAAGTTGGTTATTCGAGCATCTCTCCAAGTGGAAAGCAAATTTAGAACTCATCTCTACTTGGACAGGGTTAAAATTAAAAGTGCCCAGCGAGGCGATTAAGTGCAATGAGCCTCCTCGTACTCTGGCCTCCTGGGGTGTAGATCGGGAAATGAAGTGTTATATCCCTGGTGAGTACACTGGCCTTCCTCTTTCGTTGCTGCGTGTCGGTTCGAGCCCGTGCAGAGAAGGATTAACTCTGGCTAGAACACTAGACCCGTGAAGCTGACTGAGCATAACCTGGACAGGGTCACCCTCGCGGTTGCAAATTCCAACAGACAGTGAATCACTCCCGCAACTGAAGAGAGGCGCAAGCCGACAAGAAGATTCTGCTCCGGAAGTTTACCCTGAGATGGACGACCTGTATTTTTGATCCGCTCTGCAGCGACACAGCCCGGGCTTTGACGCCGCTGCGCTTGACATACATTTCCCGAACGCCACTTTACTTGTGAATAGTTTGCTTCGGAATGCTAGTCCATGTTATGTCCTAGCCGCGCCAGGCCGACCGCTGGCCGTCGGTCCCATCGTATCCCGCATGAAAGCTGGTAGTAAACCAAACGTCGCCGTAAACTTTGGGAACGACGAAGGACTCGGTAGGGCGATCACACGTACGCTCACGAAGTCCGCCTGCGGAATCCCAGAAGGAGCTAATCATTTTCGCATTTCTCTTTGCCGATTCCGCAAACTTCAGCTTGCGATTCGTCATCAAGGTTTGCCTTTCCTCGTTCTCAGTTGCCTCTTTCCATCTTCGCGACCTTCAATGACCACCTCACTAACTCATTATATACAGCGGACTCGTCTGAACACTTAGAGTCTCACGACAACCAACACAACCATGCAAACTACAATATTGCTGTAGACCTGGATTCGGTGAGCCACCCAGGCCATATCGTACATGCTGGACGAAACATCACGGCAGATGACATTGTCGAAATCAAACGTCTCAAGAATGAGCGTTCAACGCCCTCCTTCAGAGATGAATTCTGGATCGACATGTTGTATTATGCCTGGTTCACAGGCACCAGGAAAGTCTGTCTCGCAGTCATCTGCGCCGACGATACAGTCTCGGCGCAGAGTCTTTCGGGACAGTTGGATCAAAAAGTTGGGTCGCGGAACAGTCCCCATATGAACACTAGGGCAACGAAAAAGCTAATTAGTATTGAGCCCTAACTGTAACACTATAATCTCTATAATAAACAACGTCGCGCAAGGCCTCTAGGGCTGCTAGAGGTGTGTAAGATCGCCTACGAGGCTGCGGGGGCAACAAAAGCTTACTAGGCGACGATAGGATACTGTAGAAATAAGCGAATTTTGCGATATAAGGACGAGTGTACATCATGTGAATAACAACGATGACAATTGTTAACTTAGGAGGCTGTAGATTAGGTAGTAAACAGCAATAAATTAGGTATACATTTGTAGACCTTGAGAGTCGCGCGCGCTCACGTTGCAGTCTATCCGGCCCCTGACCCAACGTTGCGATCCAACTGTCCGGAAAGACTCTGGTCTCGGCGAGGTTATTAGACATCACAGCAGTAACGCAACGCTACGCCCAGAGTTATCGTCAGCAAAAAAATCTTGGTTTGCTCCATGGTTTACTGTCAAAAATCATAGCGGACAATCCGCGGGACAAGCCGAGAGCATACATTCTGCTGCCACTGAATAAACACGGGGATATCGCCAAAGGATCATGGGAGCTTTACGGAGTGAACGAGAACGACCCGGTTCTATCGGTAGGGTTGGCAAAATTCGGAAAAACATTTCCACAGCGCAATACACAAAGTGCGTAGTTTGAAAGCGAGATGGCCGAGCAAGATCTCTTGGGGCGGTTGCGGTGAGAATATAACATATTGAGAATTGGATACACCGCCCGCTTGTCTTACCCATGAACTTAGCGATGAGCCCATGAAACAAAACTACGAATCAAAAGAGCAGATCAGAACCGCGTAGGCTACGATGTCTGGAGCAACGAACCACTGAATCACTGGAAACATCGGTTCACTAAAGCGTCTTCTCATGCTTCACAATGGACCAACTTCCAACTACTCGGATTCTACTCTCATGCCAAGTTCGCGAAACTCAGCACTCTTGCGATCAGAATTTGTAATACATCCAAGCTCACACTTCAGTAGACAGATATCGCGCTATATCTAGAGTTCGATGGATGTTGGGCATCTGGCATCTTTAGCCAGAAGAATTCCCCCAAGCTCCGGCAATTTCCAGGAGCATCATGATTCCAAACTCACATTCGATGATTTTCTACCCGACACCCAGAGTATTGAACCTTGTCCCGCTCAGTTGTTATTGCCCGTCGCCACGCCCCAGAAGTATGCTGCCCAAGCGCCAGCAATCAAGAAAAGCAGCGCAACAAACAACACCAGCCCCAGCTTTTTGTTCCTCAAACCCTCTGACCCAATCTCCGCCGCCTCCCTTCGCTCATTGATCAGCTCTCCTTTCCTCAGCCGCTGCTGCTTCGTCCATTGCAATACGCTCGCGTCCGTGTGCAAGAATCCGCACGCGAACAGCGCGCCCGCAACAATGACTGATGCCGTTGCAAGTACGACGTACACAACCACGACCCCATCGTAGGAGTTATCGTCGCGATCCTGAATGACACCCGTAACGACCCGCACGATAATGTTCATGCTGTTGTTCACCGCAATCTTGATCGCATACCCACTTCCAAACACCTCCTGGTAGCGCATACTCGTGCGAATACTGTCAATAATGACCGTAGGCCCAAAACTCGACGCCACAGCATATATCCCGAAACTCGCGGCTGTGCCGCTGATCGTTGGACCCCAAGCGGCCAGACACATGGAGAGCAGCATGCCAGACCCACAGACCAGCATCAGCGTGATCCTGTTGCCGAAGATGTCGACGAACACGCCAATCAGCGGGACGAGGAAGAAGCCGAAGTACTGCGACATGGCGCTGTACCAGCCCGCCTTGACAGCATCGATGTCGAAGCGCTGCTCGGCCATTTCAGTCGCGTTTTGCGAGTACACGACCGCAGTGCTCGTCTGGAACAACGAGAAGGCAACAACGCACCAGAAAGTCCATGGCAGTGCTAACGTCTTTCGAATCTCGAACTTCTTGCCTTTTTCAGTAAGGACTTCGCCGGTCGCGGGGTCGCGCATCCCAGCGTAGCGCTTCTGGCAGTACTGCGTGAAGAACCAGAAGACGACGGTAATGGCGTTGGTGAAGAGATTCATGAATACTGCGGTCCAGTATACCCAGCTGAAGTCCCCGGTTCGCTTCGCAATTACATTCGCGGTGGCTTTGCCTACGAATGCGCCGATCTTGCCGACGCCCAGCTCGAAGCCTAGAGTTGAGGCGAAGCCGTGGGAGGGCGCGAACCAAGAGCTGAAGACTTTGTACTGGGCGACTTGCGTGGCGATGTCGCCGAGTGCTTGGATTATCACGCCGAAGATCATGAATCTGTAGGAGCGGATGGTTGTGGCTGCCGCGATGAGGATGGCGCCGGCAGTGTAGATGGCGGTACCGTAGAGCATGGCGCCTTGAGAATTAGTTGGATGTGCTGGTGGAATGGCATTGCAAAGGGAAACTTACTCGCGCCGCCAATTCTGTCGGTTACGAGGCCGGAGAATAGGATCAGGGCGGTTTTCATGAAGTCCTCGCTTGCTTCGAGGATAGCGAAGGAGGAATTGTTGATGTGGAGTTCCTGTGGAAAGGAGGTCAGACGGAAGTCGAGATGTGAGAAATAATGGCTGACCTTCTTCAAAGTACTCTTCATTGCACCAGTAACGCCGGAGCTCCAATGTGAACCGAAGCCTACGGCGGTCACGAGAAGGATGGATATCAGCTTCATCCGCAACGGCACAAGCGATGTTTGCCCATTCTGACTTGTATTGTCGGTACTGCTCTGAATGTCGACTTCTGCAATCCCCGTTTTGGGCTCAATGCCCAAGTCTTTCCCATCATCTCCAACGTTGTCCTTAGCTCGGACAGGCGTGCTTACTTCGGCCATGGCTTCGGGAAGGGAAATGATGAGAATCAGATAAGATCCGCCAGAGGAGCGATCTTTTAAAGAAGCATTCCAAGCCAATGCGAAAATTTTATCTGATCATTTCGGAGTGGAGCGAGTCGCGCATGTGATCTCCACAATAGCGCCGAAGTGGATTTGTTGATAACTGCGCATCCGAACTCCCGTTTACGAAACACTAGAGATGGTTCTGCGATTGTCTGCCGCTGTCGCTTCTCGCTCCTGGTCACCAATGGCCATGTCTGTCTTCAAAATCCCGCTGAGCGACATGCTGATTTCATGAGCATGTGCGACGCCGCTCTTGTTGAACCTGTCTCTTCTTTTGGACCACCGCGCGAGTGGGAGCTGGAGTGCATCATTCTCCCCGTTTTCCTTCATATCCTCCCTCTCGTCCAGCTCCATCTCCTCTCTTTCTTCGGTTTCATCTCCTCCTCTTCCTAGAGCCTAACAGTATTTTCCGCCTCCTTTGAGGTTCTGGCCCAATCAGCCTCCGTCATCACGGTCTCCTCGACCCCTTTGGCGTCCACTATATCAGCTCTCTCCGCATCGACCCCGTCTGTAGGAGCATCGATCATGTCGCTCCTATACTCATCCAGCTACAAGCCCAAAATAGCAGAAGCTTGAGCGTATCGCTGTTGTTGCTGCGTGTTGCCTCGAAAAAGCGTGTGCGACAGGTTCTTTTTGCGAATGATCGCCAATGTTCGGCCTTAACCCAGTCGTCCTCAGCGAAGGCTATTAAAATGGTGTTCTCAGTGATCAAGTGGAAGTGCAGCTCCATCATTCTCGTATCGAGCTTAGCTTGCTTGATGCACTTCTTTGGGTCCGTTTAATTGATGAACGCGACATAATAGGAATCTACTGGTGATTTGTGGTATCTGTAGTCATTGTGGAGGTTTATGGATCGGTGTTGTTCAAACTACAGTAAGCCACCGTCGGCGACAACAACTGTTTGGTTTCCTAGAAATTGCGCACTGCGACGAACGCTGGAAATTCTATGACCAGGCTGCATGCCACGGCAATCGTAGAGGTATCGTACTCGTGGAGGTCGGGGGGCTGAGAATGAGCTTTCAATCATGCGCCGGAAATTTTGCTTCATATTTAGCCAGGCTTCCTTTGACAGCTGGCTCCTCGCGGTCCAATTCGAATAGCTCCCAAGACTTCTGACCAGGAGCAGCCTCCTGCCTCAAAGGCCACAGGACATATGCGGCTTTCTTGTCCCGCGGAATCTCTGCTCGCAATCGCGATAGCAGGCCATGCAAGCTTTGCCATATGTGCTGCTTTCGCTGGCTGAATTTGTCCAGTTCTTCATCTAGATCGTGCATTTTGAATGTGATACCTTGCTTGTCGGATCGTGAGTATCGGTAGAGACGTCGGATGCTCAATGCTGGCCAACGAGCCGACTCGATCCTACATCGGTCCGACTCGTGGCCGAGCTCAGGTATACCTTCGTAGCACCCACGTTTATAGATCAAGCAATCACAATACCAAGTCACAGAAGAACCTCTTTGTTGTTATTCACCCGTACGATCGTACAAGGCTTACCAACATTCCTTATCGATACTGCCAGAGCAAACTCTGGTTATGCCAGTAAACCATGCGCCGTAGAGAAGATTTTTCCAAAGGGTGTAGAGGTTTGATTTTGACTTGAAATATTTCGAGACCTTGATCTCCACGAGCCTAGAGGTATTTGTATGACATCAGTATTTGTCTCGCATGCAATTTCGTACGTGGAACTCTGCTTACTGGCTTGTCGAGACATTCCAACCACAGGACACAATTTGATCCGCTTGAGGGCCTTCAGTAGCCTTTGAGGCATAGCTGTGAGATGCCCGTTCATTCTCAGCGCAAGTCTGATCCATTGTAGCATTAGAAAGCACAGTGGAGACTTCGTACGCGTCGACTATGTTATGTATAAGCGACAAGTCCACAAGCACAAAGCTCAAATCAAAGAGTTGAGGCATTTTGAAGGAGGTCAAGGTAGTGCACTTGCCCACTCATGATCAATCATACCTTCATACAGCAATCCAACCTCAAGCGCACCAAACTAGGAAAGCCTAATGCGATAGTGGCGAGAACCCCGTGGGATACCATCTTCCTGGTGTGTAAGACTTTTCTCAGCGGACAATCCACGTCCTTCGTCAACCGGTCCGCGGTATGTGGCTGTGCTACCAAGAACCATTCGCGATGAGATGGGGACGCATGTTAAAGATCGACCCGGGAGGCTAAGGACCACAAGCGGCTGAATCCGTTAACTAACCAGGTTGACCAAAGACTTACGACCCTGGAAGAATACATCGGATCGAACTGCATCCGATAACCTGGGCTTTATAGCGACAGAATACCCTTCCTGGCTTTCAAAGTCTGGAAGATGTATATCGGTTGAGTTTGCTTGTTTGCCCTCTAGTTCACCTAGAGCGAGCACTTGTTCGTTTAGGGGAAGCCGTAACCGTGGGGTGTTCCTATTCAAGTCAATCTCAGCGTTCAACGGGCGAAATTACAGTCGACTTTGCACAATCGCGACAAAGGCCTCAGTGCACATTACGAGCGGCTCAGGACATCGAGTGGTACTGACCGGGGATGTAGCACCTCAGCTTCGAATCCACACTCCAAGAACCTAGAAGACATGCACTTTTATCGCGCTCTATTGGGGAGCTTGTCACTGTATAGTATGTTGCAGCGAAATATACTATTTCAAGCACGTCGCTGCGTGCCAAAACTCCCAATTGTTCTACTCATCAAGTTCATAAAGTCATCAAGTCGTAATATGCACCCCCTGTATCACACCGCAAACCCTAAACCGTCGCCGCCGCCGCAACAAGAACATCAATTGCTGCAGCGTGGCTCCCCGTATTCGAATGCGCACTACCACCCTGCCATCTATCCACCACCACTCCCCCATCCACCTTATGCTGCCTCCACGCACTCTCCGCGTTCTTCCTCAAGAACTCGGTCACCTTCTCCTCCGGCTCATTTTCATTGAGACTAGCCAGACCGCGAATAAACGCACCCTTGAACATGGAACCCTGCTCGTCCAGCGGACCTCTTGCAGCCTCGGTCAAGATGCCATTGTCAGACAGCTTCGCCATTGCCGCAGACGCAATGGCATTCGCATGCTCGATGAATCCACCGTCAGACTTTGCTTTCGCGAGCTCAGACAGCCCAGCCAGAACGACGCCCTGGTTGTACGTGAACGTCGTCTTCCCATCGTTCTTACACGTCTTCTGATCGATACCATCGTTCACCAAGCCATCTCTATTAATGAATCCCGCCTCCCAGAAGTAATCCCACGTCACCTGCGCCCAGTCCAAGTAGTGCTTCTTCTCGCTCGGCGGCACACGATTCGCCAAACTCGCGCCAACCGCAAGGAAAAGCTCATTCGAAATAGCCGCGATGCTCGTGTGCTTCTTATCCCACCATATGCCGCCTCCGCACGGCGTGTTCCAGCCGCCAGACATATCACCGAAGAGGTCTTCTGCAGTTTTGAGATACTTCTGATCGTTGGTGAGGTCGTAGGCTGCGATCCAGGCCATGGCCCACCAGCCCATGTCGTCGTAGAAGTCGTTTTTCCAGTTCTTGTGGCCCAGCGCGTTGCGAGACTTTTCGTAGGTATTGGAGATGATGGCAATGGCGGTGGGTTTGAAGGATGGGTCTTTTGTGCCGAATTTGGCGATGGTTTCGAGTATGTTGCCGGATTGCCACCATAGTTTGTTCCTGTGAATGTTAGGTACTTGTAGACATTTTTCGATCCGGAGACGAAGGGGAATGTGCTTACCATAGGCCAGTTTTGGTATCGTACCACTTGTCTTGTAGTGTGTTTATAGCTGTGTTCGCATCGTCTGCGTAGTCCGCTCGTACTGGCAAAACGCAAGGTAAGAGAATGAGAAGTGATTTGGAAAGCTTCATTGTGCAGTGGTTGGAGAATTATGATACAGATGTAAAGTAGTTATTATTAAACCTTGATATGCTATCTCGGTCCGTGACATCGGAACATTGGAACAAGACAGACTGCCCTACCTATATGTTTGTTTCAACCGCACTGACGTTCACAAACTTAGGAAACTTCAAGTCATGGCAATCGCGCCAGCAACCGCTGACTCCACAGTCAGACTTTGACGTGTCTGAGACTCAAAGCTTGATTACTGAAGGCCCTAGTACCTGGCCAATACAC
>Ga0265798_10004404_pt1 | contig 19454 bp, 24 predicted proteins | sample P3T30metagenome_FD_192430 | JGI IMG/M metagenome (GOLD analysis project Ga0265798, IMG submission 192430) | Plant litter microbial communities from East Loma Ridge, Irvine, California - P3 T30 | ecosystem: Environmental > Terrestrial > Plant litter > Unclassified | place: USA: California... | reverse complement strand
CAAATGGAGGGGGAGTTGCAGGCGGGGAGATGAGTGAAGTTTGGCCAGACGGCAAGACACAAGCGTGACGGAGGAAGGTATATTTGGGTTGCTATATGAGAGAATGTATCAGATGCGTACCTGGCAAAGCGGATCGCTAAATCCGCCGGGGAGTGGAGAGCAACGCAAGAGCCGATTCACGGGCCACGGCACTGCAGGGCGAGGGGAAGAATGGTATCCGCCGTCTGCGTGGTAATAAGACGAGGATGCGAGCAAGGAGTCGGGTTGGAGTGGATGTTGGCGACCGGCACAGACCGAAATGAAGCAGATGGTCAAGGAGAGGGCCGAGTAAGAGGACGGGTTGAATGCAGGTTGGGGATGGCAGATGTGCGCATTACTTGTGGAACGGCATTCCGTACACAACACAGGAGCAGGTCGAAGTTTTGAGGCCGGCAAGGTACCAGCAGAAGTTGGGATGATCTCACTATGTAGGCCCATGGGCTGGTCGAGCGCAGCGGAGAGCATGTGGAGATGCTCAGTGCACTCCACCAAGTTAGGGACATTCAGGATGACAGGGACAGGGCATGCTGCACGCAAGAGTGAAAGACCAGGGTGTCTGCCGCTGAGCGACGGCGCCAGGACGTGTGTAAGTGGCTGGGGGTAGCGGATACAAGGGGGGGGGAGTACGAACGGGGCTGCCCGGCTTCAAGGATAACGAGCCAGTGAGCAACAGTGCAACGTCGAACACGGCCCGACAGGTCGGCCTGAGCAATATAACAGGGCAGGGCATGTCATGGCGGGTGGTGATTGGACAGGCCAGCGAAATAAACGGTTAAATCTGCTGCATATCTGCTATGGTCACACCCAGGCCCGCTATGCCAGGAGACGAAAGGTCCAATTTGCGTACAGGTCGGCCGCAGCGCCTTGTGCAACCGACGGCGACGCGACAACAAGGACATCTGACGAGCTGGCGAGCTGGCGAAGCGCTGTCGACGGCGATGCGGGTACCAGGGGGGGGAGCGTGGTGCTCTGCGCTGGAGTGGTATCGTGTGTGCCGACGACTTGTCGCCTGTGTGGTACAACGACGCGTCAACGGTGCTGAAGGATGCGTACGAGCCCGTTTTCACAGGGTGGGGAACGGGAGGGTTTGGTAGCTACTTACAGTAGACAACTTGTGCGATTAGTGCCGAACAATGCCGGCTTCGCGTTTTCAGGCGGGCACGGCGCCATGGCTGCAGACGCGTTCTAGTGTGTTGGGGCCCTGTGTGTACACACGCTACAAGGCCTGCACACGGCCGCAGCCTCGCGACCGGAAACTGCCAACTAGCCGGCTCATGTCTGGTCGTTGTGTCAAGTATACCGACGACGGTCGCCATTTGGCTGCCTCTTCATCAATCTCCTGCTGCCGTCGCGCAGTTGCGAGCTGGGCAGTGCTGGCAACAGAGACGTCGCGATCCCTACCGGTGCAAACAAGATTTTACGGTTCTCTGGGGAGAGGGGCAACGTGCCGTCCGCAGATCATCGCCCGTAAGTATGTCCTGTAAGACGGACAACAGACGACAGCACCTTGAAACAGCCGAAGAGCGCCCTGTGATGGCCGACAATCTGGCCTAGGAGCCTTGGTCTTGATACCCCGCCGCAGTCACACGTCTCGGTCCACACAGCCCTGGCGCTGCCTCTGCCTTGTGGTCAGCCGTCGTCGAGAGGCCAGACAACGATGTGATGACTGATGATGCGTCGACCCAGACCTCCCCATATACATGTTTCGGATGAGGGCGGCGGAAAGCTGGCTATCGTAAGCCGTGGGACCGTGGGGATCTGCCTCTCGTGCCATGTTTCGGAAACGACCAACTCGAACCAGTGTGCTCAACGCACAGCACGGCACCGTCGCACCGCCAGCGAAGCATCACAGTCGGCATTTGCATGCTTGCTGACTGCAGTCGACGACTCGCAACGCCGTCATATCATGTCTCTGCGTTCAACTCTGTAAGCCTTGACCTCCGCCGCAGTACGACATTTGGGCCAGGCACTCGAGTAGGAATGTGTGACGAGCGCTTATCTCGACGCTGTGTTTCTTTGCTCAACGTGCTCTCCAAAAAGCTGCCCGATGCGAGTGTGAAGAGCCGCGTGGGGGACGGGCGCCGGCCGAGTCCAGCTTCATCTTCACTTGCTCTTCACCTGCATGTACACGGCGCAAGCACACCGACTTGTCCGGGCGGGCAGCCTGGAGTCATTGTCTGGTCTGTACCGGTACAGTGTCATGTCACGTCCATGGTGCCGAGTTTCCCGGGGGGGCAGTCTATATCCCCAACAAGCAGGGTAGCAGGAGTGGTGATGGGGCGTCGAGATACGCACCCAGGGACTTGCGCTGTGATGCCCGAGGTCGGTGAAATCGAGTCACGTGCTGGCCCGCACGCTCAGCAGACAGTCACGTGCATGCCGCTACGGAAACAGCGATCCGCACCACCACCCAACACACGTCCCGTCATCATCTCAGTGCTTGCACCCACGTCTTCGCCATCCTATTTCGAGACTGCACCACTTGCCGCCGCGGTTTCCTATCCTTTGCGCGGCCTTCCCCTGGTTCCTGCACTGTTTGCTGACTGCAGATCGGCGAGCTCACTCCCGGGCCTCCACATTTTCTGCTGCTCAGGCTCCACGTCTTACGCATCACCCTCTCTCCGTACGCGTTCTGCTAAAAATGAAGAAAAATCACCATCCAGTCGATTGTCTTCCAGCTGTGGGCGGCCTTGTGTGGTCGCAGCCCGACGGCGCTGTTTCCCAGATAGGGGTGAAGAACCTCTGTCGCGGGCTCCTTGGCGCCCACACATCCGGAGACGATCCTCACCGGCGTATCCACACATGGCCATTATCCATGCATTTTCGCCCGCCAGCCGCGTTCATGGGAATCGGGTGGCTCGTAGTCGCAAATGACCTCATTGCGTGCCCTTGGACGCGTTCCTATCGCTTCACTTGCTATCGCCCTGGAAACACAAGGTACCAGGTCGGAGGGCAAGACGTAGGCCGGGTTAGGACGGGGGCGCTCCAGGGACATGCTAGCGGTGATACGGGGCAATTACGCCGTTTCTCTCGCGCGGTCTTCGCACAAAATGCCCCTCCGCAATGGATCGTCGCTACAGCAAATAGGCTTGGCTCGTGTACCTGCAGTCTGACTACTTGGCCTAGCTCTTCTCGTCAGAACTGCCAAGTTCTAGATGGAACCATCCAGGCGCCACCCGGATTACTTCCCGACCTCAACAGTAATCCAGACAGTCCCCAAAACCTCGCTACAGTTTACAAGTCGTGTGCACGTCGCGTCTACTTCAACTAATCATCGCCCCGCTCAAAGTGTTCCGGTTTCACCAACACCAAAACAAGCTTTGACACATGTGAGTAGGTTCAGGTGCCGTCTTGCTGTGCGCAAGAGTCCCCCAACTACCGGGTCCCTGATCGTCGATGGTGTCTATCCTTGCTTGGCCGTAGCCTCACCATCTGACAGGTAATCGTTGGGCTCGTATATCAAAGCTTGAGAGATGCTGTCTCGTGAAAGCGGTATGGCTGCAATCTAACGTACCCTGCCAACGCTTACAGACTGCATCTAGTCTTATGGCTTTCTCAGCAGCATTCGGAGGGATTGTCAATGTTTACCTCACATCTATGTAGCCTGTTCCTTGTAACAGCATTGAGAGACGTGTCTGCATAAACGGCTATTTCCGATTGGAGATTTGTCCACATTCCCATCTGACAAGACAGTCAGCTGTGGCGTTCCCGATTGTGCTCGCTTGGAAAACCTTGGCAACCGACGGGCATCATGCCTCCCCATCCGAGTGGTTGTATGCGGCCTACCGCAGCCACAGGCATACCCGTCTCGACTCTCTGGCCTTCAACGGTAGGCTTGCGGCTATCGAACTCTATCTCACGTTTTGTGGAGACGACAACGGGCATAACTAACTCCAGGTAACGTTGATAGGTCAGACAACGAGTAGGTCACAGGCTCGCTCCCCGCTGAAACGTAAAATTACAGTTAAGAGCTTTGAGCTGGTCGCAAATGCAATGGCTTGCGTGACCTGAAGAGCCTCTTGCTACCTGGGATCAACGCCGTTTGACAGCTTCACCACTCTTTCACTCTAAGCGCCCGCGGATACAGGCAGGCCATTGGGTTTTTCGCCATGTCCTTGGTCCGAGACGTAGCCACACGATGCGAAAATGCTCTCAGCCACTCATCTCAACTCCGGTCCACTGTTCAAAGTCTACGCGAAGACAAAATTTTCACGGAGCATGGATTCCCCATACGGCTGCAGTAGGTCTTGGTTACCATCTTCCCGTTGACACACATTGTTATCAACAATTTTCAAGATGGGGTGGTCTCGGTTGTGGGTGTTGTGCAGTGTCTCCCATCATGGTCCCGCGCGCACGCATAGTGAGAGCCTTCGGCTAAAAAAAAACCGCTCGCAATGATCACACGAAGCTCCGTCATCCACTATATCAAAAGGCACTCCCTTTCCATGTTTCCAAACAAGCTTTCTCTTGTCAGTCTTGTTTGTCAAGGACACTCTTCAACAGATGTCGCGTCGCGATTGCAACGTGCAAACTGAGACTGCAGTCGAATGTCACATCCACGTACGAAAGGCGACAAGTCCTCTTTTTGGAAAGTTCGGCAGTCACCACATGACTAGGAATAAAAAGAACCACGAACTGAGCCGACTGCGCCCTTGATTTACACCACAGAGAAGACCACTCCAGCTACGTTTGGACTCGCATCGTATCTTCCAGTCGCCTCGCCGATTATGACACAAACTGAGGAAGAGTCGCAACTTTTCCCTGTGCGCGTCCAGCTCCTCATAGGGTGGCTCATCATGACTGCACGCCTCACGGCCCCGCGCAGCAAGGGTCGCGTTCCCTCCACTGACGATCGAGAGCCACCAACACCACTCTGTGCCGTGCCCCGTGGTGAACTGCAAACTTGATCACTGGTCAATGGGTACGATGCACGGTGGTCCCGTGACGCACACTCCTTCTCGGCTACTCCCTTGAAAGGGCAGGTGCCCGGTCGCACCGCTCGGGGTCCATTGACGATCTCCAGAAAGTTATGCAAGATGAGGAAGCTCAGACACTGACTTTTGCGCGAAAATACTGGATCTAGATCGGATAACTGACTTTATTTCCCTCTGGCGTTCCGATTCGACTACTTGTCTTATTTTACAGATCGACTCCGATGGGATAAGGTCGTGTGAGATGTGGGTCGCTGACCCCCTCATTCGGACACTGCCGCAGATGGAGGGAGGGCTGCAATCCAGGGCCCTACTGCTGTGCATGTACGCCTACCGTTCTTTTTTTTTTCTCTCCACCCGCGGCATGCCTGTCGGGGGGGAGGGCAATTCTAGCCCCCCATGGAGTTATTGGCAAGGTCAATCTCGACGTGGGATGTGTCATGCCATGGCGGGTAGATGTGGAAAAAGCAAAGACATGAGGGCACAGGGCGACAACATAACGTCATACCCAAGATACACAAACTAATTCTGCTTTGAGGAACCAACAATAAGCGCAATCGCAATCGCAATCGCAGTTTGCAATTTCCCAATCCTGCATGCATACTAGCACCTGACGCGCTACTATCGGACGGAGCTGCTGCTGCTGCAGTGCACGGATTCGTTTGGTTTCGCGATACAGATGGCGATTTGAGATGAGAGGAGATGAGATTCAAAGGATTTCGGGTAGGCACACAGCTGGGACGTCTGTATGTCTGTATGTCTGTCTGTCTGTCTCTGAAATACCCGCAATTATCCATCTAGATGGGAATTGTTTCAGTTCAGTCATGGATGGGGAGAGGAATGAGCAGACTCCACGAGTCAATTCTCCGAGAAATACGAAAAGCCAAAAAATATACATTATATAATTCTCCTTTAAAACCAACCTGTCGGTGTATCAGACCAAACAAACTTCGCCAACAGTTACCCATGGCGTTTCCGATTCCGATTCGCTTTGGTCGCTCAACCTAACCATGCTATTGAAGTTTTCTGGTCTACTCAACCAAACTCGCCACGGCGCTAATTGGCTTTGTCGACGTCGTCGCCGCACTGGGGCTGAGACGGATTGTCACGTAACGGCCGCCATTGTCACACGTCGTACGACAATGTGTCGTGTAAACGCGTAAACGTGTACTTAAACGTGTAAACGAGTAACGTGTCGTGTAAAAGTAAACGTGCTAGCTAGCCATGGAAAGAAAAAAAAGGAATCCAATGGCCTAGGCCCATGGCCACATTGCCTATCGTAGCACCGCGTAGCGCTTACATGTGGTGGTGAGAGCGTGGCAGCTGAGCTGGCAATGCGATGGTGAGGTACAAAGTATGCAGATGATGGACAGCCAATTACTATGTTCCCGAACATGTTTGCTCGTCCGATTAGCTTTGTGGTTTGGGTTGGTGGGTTTGGTTACGCTTATCGGGTGGTAGGTGGGCCGAGCGGATTGTGCTGGTGTTTCACGAGCACAACTTTGGCTGTGTAAGTATAATGTGTGCGAGCACGTGGAGAGGCGATGAGATTGGTGGGTGGATGGATGTGACAAGTTGGACAGGGATATGCATCTAAATACGGTACATTGTTCGTATATTCAACGGCCCCCGAAGGTTCCGGAGGTTTTCATACGGTTTGAGTTATAATGATGTGTGTGTTTTTTTGTCTCCTTTCAGGCTCAGCGCAGCACAGATATTTTGTGTAATCTTTTTCACGTCGTTGAAACTCGGAGAAAACAAGCATGATGGAATGAGAAGAAAAGGCTTGGTTACCCCCTTGTGAAATTATGCCACTGTCACCTTCACACTGCTCAATCTTCAATAGAGTTTCACCTCAAACATCATTCATATACTTGATTGAAAGACATTAGATATGGTTTTTTCCACTCACCACATACATATCCTCCCCCCTTCCCGCCCAGCAAAAGTCGAAGCCACGAAAAGACTATCACATCAACTCCCAAAGTTAATCATCGTGTGTTCAAGATATAAATGTCATGTCATGAGCGCAAACTCCAAGTTCATTCGAGGCACAGTAATACAGATATTCATCGCAGCCCATAGCCCGAAGTGAAATTCAGTTGCCCATATATATATGATTCAAGTCGCTTCCTTCTATGCTATACTCGTAGAAGTTAGTTGGTGATTGCCTATTACAGCTACCTGTAGTAAGCTCAATTAGGCCTACTGGGTTTTGTTTTGTGACGTTATACCCATCTATCTAAAAAGAACCTCGACAGACGCAGGGTGTGGATTCAAGACTAAGCGGCAAGTTATTGTTGTCAGGTAAAAGATCTATTTGCGTTTTGAAAGTATGTAGTAGAGCTCGGGGATTGACGTGGTATGTGTATGGTAGAATCTGGAAAGAGGGAAGATGAGGGTAGAACATGATGAGCTATATAGAGTGAACAAAGTATGATTGAAAAAGCTTTTAGAGTATTAGAACTATTGATGATAGATGTGATATGTTTGCTTTGTTCGAGTGGTGTTTTTTAGACGCTTTCCTTGAGTTGTAGTGGTAATGAAATACAATGAAAATTTTGAACAAGCAATTTTCGGGAGAGATGTGCAGGGGATACTATATGGGCTTTACAGAGCCCAGTGGAAGACGAACGGCGGGAAGATTTCAACAGAGGCGGCCTCCAGATTTAGTTATCCATGTTCTTCAATTAGCACTTGGCTTAGTCAAACATGGAAAGGTTTGATGAGCAGTTCAATTAGTCAGTACATGTGGTCTGGCAATTGGAACAGCAAACTATAGTTGATACCCGAACGACAGGTCATAATTGCCCAGGGTGGCTGTTGCGCTGAGAACTTGCGATCATCTCTCCGTATCCACGTCCAGATCCAAGTACGATTCTGTAAGCCAACCACAGGTCTCTCCCTGAATTCTGTAGTATTCTTTTCGCTACTACTGTGTAATACTCCATATATACAGTCCCACGGCTGTGAAGCCTGAAGCAACCGGTACGCCATAGATTTGCATGCTCGCCTTCTGCTTCCACCCAGCTCTAAACCGTCTCATCATGGTGTCCACCCTTGTCATCGAAGAAGAGCTGCTCGGCAACGAGGTATCCGGCGAATGCGACGGTCGCTATGCCGAGGCCGGGGAAAGAGCCCTTGAAGCGGTTGAAGCGGGTGAAAGGACCGGTGTATCGCCATTGCTCACTAGGTAGCATAAGTATACCATAAGAATGGATAGCAGGTACAGTAGACATACTATCGCGCCCATGGGTCACCCTTGGTGCCGTTTGCAGAGGATGCGGCGAACTTCTTCGGGTCGAAGCCGGTGATGGAGGGGCGTGGTGCCATGATGATGGAGCTGTCCGAGTCAGCGGATATCGCACGCAGGACGTCACGCGTCAATTGGCGATGTCGGGGGTGAATGCGTACTGTATGAGCCTCGTGGAGGGCTGGGGTGAGGCACGGCGTTTGCTGGAGCTTGGTTGTCCGTACCTGGACGTTCGTCGGTCGCAACTGTCCAATGTCTTGGCGGCGATCATGATGCACGGGCTATCGCGTAACCCATCGCATTGTCGACCGTGGCTGCTCTCCCCACCATTACTACATCGTTATCACCAACCTCCAAGTGTTTCAGCTAACCCGGACCAACGTTGCATTCCTATATGAAGCGATCTGGCCTCCCAAACACCCAATTGCTCTAACGGCCTCGACCAGTTCCCGCCCCCACTTACTCCCACAATCACCCACGCGCGAGTCGCAACAACAGCTACACAATCACTACGATGCCGCCGCACGGAGGCCGGTTTCCCGGCCATAACCTCTCCAACCCCTTCGCACATCTCTCAGGCCCCATACCACAGCAGCAACAGCCACTCCACCAACAACACCAGCCACAAAACAACATGCAACATCCAGGCTTCGGTGGCGGCAACCAGGCACACAACCTGAACCTCTTCGGACAGCACCAGGGCGGCTTCCAGTCAAATGCCGGACTGAGTGGTGGCTTGGGAGGGGGAGGGCTTGGAGCTGCAGCAGCCATTGGCGGGGCAGGCGGAGGGACGGGGCTTGATGGGCACGAAGCGCGTATGCGATTCGCCCATGGTGCCCAGATACAGGAGAATGCCGCTCGTGGCCAGGATGGTGCTAAAGGCATTGCAGGTCAGCGGATACGAGAGGTCTGGCGGTCCAATCTGCACCAAGAGATGGACATGCTCCGCGCTCTCATCGACCAGTACCCCTATATCAGCATGGTCAGTATTCCATTTCCTAGGAGCCGGTCGGACAGCTCTTGAGAGAGAGTTTTGTCTGACGTGTGTAAAGTCGGTCGTCAATGGTGGTGCGCGGATTTGTGATGGTTCTACTGGGGTAGTTTCCAGTCTACCTCCTTTCTAGCGTGTGGAATGTAATGCTCACGTTGTGATTAGGACACCGAGTTCCCCGGTGTGGTCGCGCGACCTATCGGAGAGTTCAACTCGAAGGCATCATATCACTACCAAACAGTGCGCTGCAATGTCGACCTGCTCAAGATCATCCAGCTCGGTCTCACTCTCTTCAACGTACAAGGCGACATTCCACCGTCACATCTCGACACTTCAGAGCTCGTCTACAAGCCAAGATCACTACAGAGACATGCGAGCAATATTGTCGTCTGCCCATGCACATGGTCGTTCAACTTCCACTTCTCACTCGAAGAAGACATGTACAACGAGGAGTCGATACAGATGCTCAAAAAGTCTGGTGCCGACTTTGAGAAGCACCGAGAGCAGGGCATCGACCCTCAGGAGTTTGGCTCCTTACTTACAACATCTGGCATGACCGTTTCCGAGGACGTCAACTGGATATCGTTTCACTCTGGTTACGACTTTGCATACATGCTCAAGATGCTGACATCAAAACCCCTTCCCGAAGACGAGGACGCATACCGCAAGCTCGTCAACGTTTTCTTCCCCAAGCTGCTGGACGTTAAGTACCTCTGGCGCCATGCGAACAACCTCGTTCGGCGCGGCGTTATTGGCTCCACAGCAACCAACATACTCAACAACCTAGGCACAAAGTCTGGTCTTCAAGATCTTGCCGATGAGCTTGGTTGCCAGCGCGTAGGCAACTCTCACACGGCTGGCTCCGATGCGTGGTTGACAGGAGTAGTCTTTTGGGAAATGAAGAAGAAAATATTTGACGGCACAGTCCCAGAAGAGATGAGCGGCCACATGTGGGGTCTCACTGGTGTTGGCCCGCCAGCCAGCGCCACCGCTCAAGCTGCCGTCATCGCTGCACAGGGTGCTTCACAGGGCCTATCGGGTTTCCAACAGGGTGTCAACAACACATTCTACCCCGGCAACGCAAGACATGGTGTCGACGGACCTAGCACGCCTACCAACCATCCCGCTGGTCTTGCGTCCACCCCTGGACCAACGGGAATGATGACACCAGGAGCATATGGTTATGGCAATAAGTAGTACACGGGTCAGTTTAATATATATGGGCATAGAAGCGGACGTGATTCTGGCGGATACCATGATTCCAGCGGTCTGTGGCACCCGTATTTTCCCATCAACTTTGGTGGCAGTCATTTTTCTTTCGGGTCAGGGCGTGGCGTCCCCCCTCAATTCAGAGGTGGCAGAGGCCCTAGGCCATAGTAGGCTCGGGCTCGTAAGGGTGTCGTCCGAAAAGGATTGGAAATGGGGTGGAGGCGGAATGGCGTAGGTTAACTATGTATGTACGATACCCGGGTCGTAGTGTACTATGGGCGTTTTTATCTTTTTTTTTGATAAATGAGTAGGGCACCTTGACAGTACTACTATTACTGTATGGTCAATTGCATCTATGTATTCTTGTATCGTCAAGAAGCAATCAATATGGGGTGAGGACGTGTGATGTTGAAGTGAAGCGAAGTAACGTATTTTGCTCCAGGGCCACAAAATTCGACAATGTGAAAGTGTGGTCGTCTACATGTTGAACCTCGTCCTCTTCTTCTCCATGCGGCCCTTCCACTGCCACTCCTGCCCACTCTTGAACTGAATCCCACGATCTATTCTGCGCAGCTTGAGCGTCATGCGTGGTCTATTACACATGATAACGTTAGCAATCAAAGTAAACATGCATGTATAGGAAGTAAGGGAAAAACCAATGTAAACTCACCCAATCTCCTGCATGCCCACCCTAACATCCTCGACGCCAGGAATTGGCTTGCCATCATTCCCGACAATGGATTTCTCGGACCCTCTCTTATCTCTAAACACATAGCGATGTCTCCGCACAAAAATGTAATCACGCTGATTATGCAGCGTGAGCACCTGTCTGCCCTCGAGTTCTGGTTTCGCAGGGAAGAGATTCTTGAAAAGGTGAGCGGTGAGGATACCAAGCGGGGTTTTAAACTGGTTGAGTATGAGTTCGGGGTAGTGTCCCGTGTCGGTGGCGTGCCTAGGCAACTTCTTGCCCTCGATCCAGTTCGAGACGCTGAAGTGGAAGTGGGGGCCGTCAGGTAGGTTGACAATATCGAGGCCGTCGGGCTTCTTCTCGTGCTCGGCTTGCATGAGGATGACGAGGGCGGTGTAGCCGCGGGCAGCGGCGAAGCCGGCGATTTCTTTGACGCTATACTTGTGCGCATGCACATGCTGTGTGCGGCGGATGTAGGTGCTGTTGGGGAAAAGGCCGGTTAGGATGTCGGCCTCTTTGTGGAGGGTCGAGTTTATGCTCGTAGTGATCAAGATTTGGGGGTCTTGCTCGGGCGGGGAGAAGATGGAGGGGAATTTTTGCTTGAGGAATTCGGGGGAGAGCTCGAGGTTTGTGGCGGTGGAGGTGGCGCCCGGGCTCGAGTCGCGTTTGGTGGGCTTGGAAGGTGCAGATGAGTCGAGGTCGGAGTCCATGTCGGAGTCGAGGTCGGGCTCGCTTTCAGAGACGTCGAGCATACTGTCGGCTTCGTCTGACATGGTGGAATCGTCGTCGTTTGTTCCAACGGTTTCTTGGTCGCGCTTCTTCAGCTTGGCTAGTATGCCTTCTTCTTCGCCATCCCGGTCCTTTTCCTTGCCAGCTTTCTCTGCAGCTTCCTCTTGCTCCAACTTCCTCCTCTTGGCCAGCCTCTCAACGTCTATCGCCCATCCCAGTGCATCCTCTTCGTCGCCGACTGGCTCGTCCCATACCCGCTTGCCGTCGATTGTGGCCGGCTTGTTTTGGGCAAGGCGCTCTTCACGCAGGGCCGGGTTCTTTTCTTCTTCGCGCTTGCGACGCAGTCTCGCATCGCGCTTGTCGGCCTCACGAGCTTTTTTGATCGAGAGGAAGGCGGCCTGTCGGCGGAGTTTGTTCTTGGGCTTAAGGCCAGAGGCTGTGTTCGGCTTGGGGGCGGCCATGCTATGTCTGGGCGCGTCGTATCGGGTCTCTCGTCTCGTGAATTGGCAAGTTCGGGGGTCCGCAAGTCGCCAAAAGTCGCAGTTGTTCTTGCTCACAACTTTTCTGTGGGGCGCTGGCCCGTGCAGTCCGCAATCTTGGCTTCACAGATGGGCAGAACTTCGACATGTTGAATTGCAAGGAGCCAGAATCCAGGGCAATCTGTGTTTACACTATTAACCCGTTTCGCTCGCTCGCTAGTACCTCTTGTATTAGACAAGAGAGGGTCTAGTACATGCACCGATTGCAGGCATTGCTGTTGCTGCGCCCTTCTCCCTGTTCTGCGCGTCTGGCTCTACGTAGAAGCCTATATCGTGCCCCACCACCTCCTCCGACTCATCCCACCAAGCACTTCTCGTCCACACCACCACAACTCAGGTACAAAGTGCCACAGCGCAAGAACGTCGCCATGCCTAGCGATACTACCACGTTCAAGGGCAAGCCCTTTGAGCGCGCTGCTTTTGAGCAGCTCATGAAGGTAGGCGGGGCTACTGGCGACTTGAGTGCAGTGAGCTAACCAAGACCAATTGTAGCACAAGTACTTTTATGCGCCCTCATTCGACATCTACGGTGGTGTTGCTGGTCTCTACGATTACGGCCCGCCTGGCTCTGCACTCACCGACAACATTGTTGACATATGGCGGGAACACTTTGTGCTCGAGGAGGACATGCTCAAGGTCGACCCCACCATCCTCACTACACACGAGGTCCTCAAGACATCCGGCCACGTCGACAAGTTTGCAGACTGGATGTGCAAGGACCCCAAGACTGGCGAGATCTTCCGTGCCGACCACTTGGTCGAGGAGGTGCTCGAGGCCAGGCTAAAGGGTGACAAGGAGGCACGCGGCCAAAAGGTCGAGGCTGAGGAGGAAGACCCCAAGAAGAAAAAGAAGAAGGTCAAGAACATCGCGGCGGTGAAGCTCGATGATGCCATGGTACAAGAGATTGAGGAGGTCTTGGCCAAGATCGACAACTACGGCGGCGAGGAGCTCGGCCTCTTGATGAAGAAGTACGACATCAAGAACCCCGCGACCAACGGCGAACTCCTACCTCCAGTCGCCTTCAACCTCATGTTCCAGACATCCATTGGTCCATCCGCCAACTTGCCCGCATACCTACGGCCTGAGACTGCCCAGGGTCAGTTTGTAAACTTTCAGAAACTGCTGGACCACAACATGCAGCAAATGCCCTTTGCCTCGGCATCCATCGGCAAGTCTTTCCGAAATGAGATTTCTCCTCGACAAGGCCTGCTCCGTGTTCGCGAGTTCCTCATGGCTGAGATTGAGCATTTTGTCGATCCCGAAGGCGGCAAGAAGCACCCGCGATTCGACGAGGTAAAGGACGTTGAGCTCGAGTTGCTGAACCGGGACGTCCAGCTTTCTGGCAAGACTACTGTGGAGACCACAAAGATTGGAAAGGCTGTCGAGACCGGTATAGTGGACAACGAGACGCTGGGCTACTTCCTGGCCCGCATCCAGCTTTTCCTCCTGAAGATCGGTGTCGACCCCAAGAAGATCCGATTCAGGCAACACATGGCCAACGAGATGGCACATTACGCGGCAGACTGCTGGGATGCTGAGCTGCTCACATCATACGGCTGGATCGAGTGCGTGGGCTGCGCTGACCGAAGCGCGTACGATCTTTCCGTGCATATGAAGAAGACTGGCGCACCCTTGATTGTGCGTGAGACAAGAAAGGAACCCCTGAGGGTTGAGGAGTGGCAATGCGATCTCGACAAGAAAAAGTTTGGTCCCAAGTTCAAGAAGGATGGCAAGACGGTCGAAGCTGCGATTGAAGCCTTGTCACAAGAACTACGCGAGAAGTTGTCGCTAGACTTGGAGAAGGAGGGCAAGATTGTCATTGATGTTCCCGAGGTCGGCGATGGCAGGGTTGAAGTGCCAAAGGAACTCATCACTATCGAAAAGCGCACCAGGGTAGAGACGATGCGTGAATACACACCCAACGTGATTGAGCCATCGTTTGGTATCGGCCGCATATTCTACGTGAGTAATATCCCGCTCGTCTCTGATGAGCTTTGCTGACCAATGCAGGCCCTCTGTGAGCATGTATACTGGACACGTGAGCAAGACGAAGCCCGTGCTGTTCTCTCCTTCCCCCCAGCGGTTGCACCGACAAAGGTGTTGATCGTGCCGCTCAGCTCCAATCCCGACTTTGAGCCTTTTGTTCGAAAACTCAAGGACAGGCTACGAAGACTTGGTATTTCCAACCGTGTTGATGCCTCGGGTGCATCAATAGGCAAGCGATATGCGGTAAGTCGCATGTTCGAGCAAATACCGATATCGAATTCTAACATGGTGTAGCGTAACGATGAGCTGGGTACTCCCCTCGGCATCACTATTGACTTCCAGTCGGTCAAGGATAACACCTTCACGCTACGAGACCGGGACACAACAGAACAGGTTCGCTCGAGCCTGGACGAGATTGCGCAGGCCATTGCCAACATTGTAAAGGGTGAAGAGCAGTGGTCAGATGTGGCAGCGCGGTTACCCAAGTTTGAAGGTCAAGAGGTGGATTGAGATTGGTGAAGAGGTTCCACAAACTCTGCGCTGGTAATTATGAGTCTTGGTCGTCGACAAGACGTGTGTAGTAGCTAGCACAAAACTCGCTGGTACACATGAAATATTGCAAACCTGGCACGGCCTACACTCCCATTGTCGATTCGATTGTGATGTGGCTCTGAATACAGGGAGCGAAAAAGTGGATATTACGTTGCATGTTGCTATTCCCGATTGCGTCTCGCACCTTGCTTCCTTGCATTTTGCTTGTGCTGTGTGCATGCGGAGCAGCGGTCGATGGCCTGACTCAGGCCTTGGTCAAACGTCCGAGGACCAGGCCTTCAGAATGTCTGCATGCTGCATGCTGCATTCAGCTCGGCGGTATTTCCCCCTATTGTAGGGTCATCCGGCTTTGGTACGTACGTACCGGCCAGTCACCAGCCTCGTGCTGGCCGGGCTGGGGAGGTTGTCAGTTGACGGTGGACACAAGTTGGAGTCCAGCTCGGCGTCGGCTGCGAGGCAGGTAGGCAAGTAGGCAATATACACCACACACTGGCCGATAGCATCCCTGGCTGCCTGCACGTATCTATTGGAGTCTGACCGAACCTGGCGTTCTCAGGCGACCCAGCTCTTGGGGCTGTCGATCTCCTCCCGGGCTGGCACGGCGGAATGGGCACCCGCTGCACTTCGCGACGTTACACGCAGCCAGCGATGACTCGAACCGACCTCATGATTTGGAATTGGGAGGGGGCGTGTGGTGAATCCGATGGCGGAAAGGACCATCCGTCCACCATGTTGCGGGCTGTATGTTGTTTCAAGCTGCTCCGCAATGCTTCGTCGTACAGAGGGGCTGTACACCTGCCGTCTTCACTTCCGAGAGTCTGGTTGCCCGCGGCGATCCGCTGTGACCCCACGCGGCTAGAGCGCCTGGGTCCGACAGTATGGCTGTGGATGACCGCACCGTCACCGTGCCGCCCACTACGACGCCCACGTCAAATTCACGTCTCCCGGCACAACGCAGTCACGGCTCGCCGTCTTGGCCAACCTGCTCTGTGGATAAAGATCAGCAGAGCCCACTCTATCAAGACACACAAGTCTTGACGCTGGGCCCGCTCCCCCCCCCCACACCTCCCCTCCCCTGTACAAACTACAGGGACTGGGTTTCTGGACCTTCCGCTGACAGCTGCGAACGCGTCGCACGAGACGGACTGCGGAAATTGCGCTGCAACCCAACCATGGACGCCTTCATGTCGGCCATGAATCTGTCAACACCAGCATGCTCGATGCATGGGGTAATGACCAGGAGATGGACTATAGGCGGTTGAATGGCTGCCGTTGTTTCTGTAGTGCCGTGTCCGAGACGCGTGGTCAGAAGTCGGCGTGCAGCAGCAGGCCATGCACATTGTCAATGTTGCCGTCCGCTTTCTGGTATCAGCCTTTTGGTCGAGGCTGCTGCTGCTTACCTACCCTGACCCCAAAGCCACCGGTTCTGATCATCTCCCTTCCGGATCCACTATGCTCTCGTCCCAACTCCACACTGGCGCTGCGGGTTTTATTGCGTGAGACGCAGCGTTTATGCTCCCGGGTGCCGGACAGCCATCCGTGGGTCGGGCTCCGCACCTGAAGCCTAGTATTTGGTGTCAGCTCCGTATATTCCGGGATACATGCGCGCGCGCGCTCCCAGCATCAAGCGACCATCGCTTAGCATGCGCAACGTCAAGCATTAGCACCAGGCTTCCTCTAGGCTGTTGCAGAGGCAGCACATGTCAAAGGCTGCCGGCACGCACTTTTCTTTCTTTCATCGCACTGCCGCCTTATAGTCCCATTCCGAGACCATGGATAGGGAACCGCCACAACCCGACAACATGGTCGCCCCTCACACAGCCGCTCCACACAAACGCCCAAGAGCTGAGTCAGAAAGTTCGGCGTCAATCGAGTCCATGTACGTCACCTTTGTCTGCTCGCGCATTGCTCCTTGATCTTCCCACTTTGGCTGGCGGCGCCCGAAGGGGCAACCCGCCATGCTTCCCAAGCAATCACCCATGGTGGACTCGTCGCTTACGGGCACTCGGAAAGCACCATTATAACAAACAACAGAACTGACCTTCAGCCCGCTAGCCGCTCTTTTCGCACGCTGGCTTCCAACGATGTGGAATATGTGCATGAAAATGGACGGACGTACGGAAACGAAACGTACTATATGCCGTGTGTCTACAAGCCCGACAACGATTTTGTAGAGCAGGACCGGCTGTCTCTGCAACATGAAGTATTCGTGCGCGCACTCAAGGGGAAACTCACAACTACGCGCCTGCTACCAACCACGCGAAGAATACTCGATCTTGGTACCGGACCGGGTCACTGGGCTGTGTCCATGGCACGTCGATATCCACACACACAAGTTGTTGGTATTGACTTGGTCGAGTGGGATATAGAGACTACCGAGGCTACACTGGGAAATGCGACGGTGACGTGGGAGCTGGACGATCTTGACGTCTGGGGGAGAGAAACCAACGTCGACGAGCTTGTCGACAAGCTTTCCACAATGAACCTGGCTACCAACATGAGCAATCGGGATCCGCTCGAGTCACCTAAAAAGACCAGATCAACAGCCGAAGCCCTCAATCGATCCACTAGCTCAGACGAAAACATGACCATTGACCTGTCCACCGTCACACCCCAACCAGAACCCGGCTGGCATTTCAGCGATAGCTTTGAGCTGATCCACCTGCGGAATATGAAAGGTTCATTCACACACTGGGAAGAAGTATATACTGAAATCTACAAGAGCCTCACACCCGGCGGCTGGATCGAAGTGGTAGACTGGGATCTCGGACAAGTCCCCGGCTCAACAACACCAGATAGCATTCCAATGCCCACGCTCCGCAAACTCTACGTCGCCTTTATGGAAGCATCCTTCAAGTCTGGTCGGCCCCTCGGCCTCTTCTACATGCACCCCTCCTATCTCGAGGAAGCGGGTTTCGAAGACATACAAACGACGCACGTCAATGTTCCCGTCGGGCAGTGGTCAGCAGACGAGGCGCAAAGGTCGCTCGGCAAAATGATGTTTGTGCTGGGTATGGAAATGTTTGAGCCGGTTTGTCTGAGACTCTTGACGAGATGGGGGAGTCAGGGCAAGGTGTGGACGGCGGAGGAGTTGAGAGCCGACGTGGCAGTTGCGCAGCAGGAGATTAGGGACTATGTGGAGAGGAGTGAGAGGGGAGAGGTGGAAGGGTGGTGTGCGAGTTTCAAATGGATTACTGCGAGGAAGAGTTGGCATGCTGAGAAGTGAAGGGAAAAGGTTTATGTGCAGAGAGGGGTGGTTTGTGTCGGGTTGCTAGTGTTTGGAATGAACCGGATGGTGTGAATGTAGATTAAAGTAATGATTCAAATAATGAAGAAGCTACATGCTTAAACTCATCGTCAACACATATTTTCCACCACAGAGTAGAATTTTTTTTCGTCCAGTGCCTAAATCATCTCCTCAGCCCCTTTTTGTTCGTGTTCGACTTTGCAATTGACCTCGATTCTATCCACTACCCAACATAGATAGGTAACCATAGACGATGCACGCGTGCATCATGTACAAACGCAACAAGGCTTCGGAAAGCGGAGCCGGGACCAGCTGAGATGGGGTAAATACCATCGACCCGCTTCATTCCTTTCTCATTCCTACAAGCAAAGAAAAAAAAATACATACACACCTAGCATCACTATCGCCATGGCATCTCCACTCTCAGCCGCCACATTGTTCAACGTACAAGGCATGGTTGCGGTCATCACAGGCGGTGGATCCGGTAACCTTTATTCATTCGCATCACTTTTGACATGCTCACAAACAAAACACATACACGACTAATACCTACTCCCAGGCATCGGTCTCATAATGACCAAAACGCTCGTCCTCAACGGCGCGCGCAGGGTCTACATAATCGGGCGGCGCGAATCCGTGCTACGCGCTGCAGCGGCCAGCATCGACCCCAACGTTGTGATTCCGCTGCAAGGCGACGTGACGAGCATTGAAGAGCTAAAGGGGATGAGTGCCAAAGTAGCGCAATCCGAAGGCCATGTAAACCTGCTCATTGCCAACGCCGGGGTCATGGGCCCACGGCCACTCACGACATTTTCTTGCACAGCAGCAAAAGAACAAGAAGAAACAGCAGAGATACCAGAACGGGAAAAGGCGCAACAATATGCCCAACACGCACTGAGTGCTACGTCCATGCAAGAGTTCACACAAACATATCACGTCAACGTTACCGCCGTCTACTACACAGCCATGGCCTTTCTACAGCTCCTAGTCGCGGGGAACGAGACTGCACCAGCTTATACTTCGCAAATCATTACCACGTCCAGCATCGCTGGCTTCTCTCGTCTGCCTGGCGCGTCGTTTGCGTACAATAGTAGTAAAGCGGCTGTCACGCACATGAGCAAGATGCTGGCGTCGGCCCTGGGCGGCATGAGGGTACGCTGCAATGTACTTGCTCCCGGCGTCTTTCCCACAGATATGACGCCGGGCATTATCCAGGGCTTGGCGGGGGGCGAGGACGGGAAGGTGAATAGAAATATTATTCCGGCAGAGAGGGTGGGGAGTGAAGAGGAT
>Ga0265798_10004403_pt1 | contig 19455 bp, 14 predicted proteins | sample P3T30metagenome_FD_192430 | JGI IMG/M metagenome (GOLD analysis project Ga0265798, IMG submission 192430) | Plant litter microbial communities from East Loma Ridge, Irvine, California - P3 T30 | ecosystem: Environmental > Terrestrial > Plant litter > Unclassified | place: USA: California... | reverse complement strand
TGATCTAGTGGTATCCTCGACGCCCGTGTCGGCCGCGGTGCTGACCGGGGGACCCGTCGACGCGACCGGCGAGGGCGGGGCGACCGACGCCTCCGGCGCTCGTGGCCCCGTCCCCGCGACGTCCGCGCCCGTCCTCGTGGTCATGGGCGTCTCGGGGTCGGGCAAGTCGACCGTCGCGGGCCTGCTCGCCGAGAAGCTCGGCTGGGACAGCATCGAGGGCGACGACCTCCACCCCGACGAGAACGTCGCCAAGATGGCGGCGGGCATCCCGCTCGACGACGACGACCGGGCCCCGTGGCTCGACACCGTCTCGTCGTGGATCATCGAGCACGCGATGCAGGGCGTCCCCGGCGTCGTGACCTGCTCGGCCCTCAAGCGCCGCTACCGCGACGTGCTGCGCGAGCACGACGTCGTCTTCGTCTACCTGCAGGGCGCGAGCGACCTGCTCGGCGAGCGGATGGCCGCGCGGCCCGGCCACTTCATGCCGACGTCGCTGCTCGACTCGCAGCTCGCGACCCTCGAGCCCCCGGCGGCCGACGAGCGCCACGTCGTCGTCGACGCCACCCGCACGCCCGAGGAGGAGGCGGACGACGTCATCCGCCTGCTGGGGCTGACGCCGGTCGCCTAGGGCGAGGAGCGGGGGAGGCGCGGGGTCCGGCGAGCGGGCACCGCGCCTCCGTCCGTTCACCTGCCGGTCGCCGGCCGCTCACCGGGCCTCCGTAGCGTCGGGGCTCGTCGCGGGCACCGCCGCCGGGCGGCGCGGACGGGGGCGACGCATGACGAGCAGGACGACGACGCGCACGTCGACGCGCGGCGACGGCACGGCGACGGGGCACGACCTCGTCCTGCCGCGCGCCGCCGTCGCGGCGACCTGGCAGGGCGTCGGCCGGCCCCTGCAGGAGGTGGCCGTGCCGGGCGTCCGCCTGCAGCGCGGCGACGCCCTGGTGCGCCTGTCGCTCGCGACGATCTGCGACGGAGACGTGCTCACCGTCACCGGACGGCGACCGGGCGCCGCGCCGTGCGTCCTCGGCCACGAGCAGGTCGGCCGGGTCGTCGAGGCCGACGCGCACGCCCGGTCCCTCGACGGGCGACGGCTGCTGCCGGGCGCGCGGGTCGTCTGGTCGACGGTCGTCGCGTGCGGCCGCTGCGTCGAGTGCCAGCGGGGGCTGCCGCAGGCGTGCGCGACCCTCGAGCGCTACGGGCACGCCGCCGTCCGCCGCTCGTGGGAGCTCGCGGGCGGGTTCGCCAGCCACGTCCACGTGCGGCGGGGCACCGCGGTCGTCGTGGTCGACGACGACGCCGTGCCCGACGCGGTGCTCGCCCCCGTGTCGTGCGGGGTGGCGACGGCGGCGGAGGCGGTGCACCGCGCCTCCTCGGTGCTCGGCCTCGCGGGCGGCCCGGGCCTGTCGGGGCAGGTCGTCGTCGTGACGGGGGGCGGGGTGCGCGGGCTCGCCGCCACGGCGATGGCCACGCAGGCGGGCGCGCGGGTCGTGGTCGTCGACGAGTCCGAGCCGCGTCGCCTCCTCGCGTGCCGCTTCGGCGCCGCGGCCGTCGCCCACCCGCAGGAGGCGCGGGGCCCGCTCGCCCTCGCCCGCGCGCTCGGGCAGGTCGACCGCTCGGGCCGGCACCGCACCGTCGGCCTCGAGACGACGGGGTCGGCCGCGGCCGCGGGGCTGCTGCTCGACGCCGTGGGCGTCGGCGGGGTGGTCGTGCTCGCCGGGCCCTCCGCGCCCGGGCCGGCCGCGGCCGTGCTGCCCGAGCGCGTCACGACGGGGCTGCTCACCGTGACGGGCGTGCACGACTACGCGCCCTCGCGGCTGGCGTCCGCGGTCGCCTTCGTCGCCGAGCAGCGGCACCGGTACCCGTTCGAGGAGCTGGTCGGGCACGTCGTGGCGCTCGACCGGCTCGACGAGGGGCTGCGGCTCGCCGGCGCGCCCGGGGCGCCGCCGCGGGTGGGGGTCCGCCCGGCGTGAGCGGCGGTCGGGGCCCCGCGTCGCGTCGCGCCTCGGGTGGGCCGTGCGGCTAGAGCCGCTTCTCCATGCACCAGCTCGTCTCGTCGCCGACGTACGGCCCGAACGCGGGGATCGGCACGTACCCGGCCTTCTCGTAGAGGATCACCGCCGCCACCTGCGGCAGCCCCGTCTCGAGCTGCACGAGGCCGATGCCGAGGCCGCGGGCGTGCTTCTCGACGGCGGCGAGCAGCGCCCGGCCGACGCCGAGCCCGCGGGCCGTGTCGGCCACGAAGACGCGCTTGAGCTCGCCGCTGCCGTCGCCGCGGTCGACGATCGCGGCCGTGCCGACGGCGGTGCCCTCGTGGCGCGCGACGAAGAACGAGACGTCGGGCCGACGGAGGCTCTCGAGGTCGAGCACGTGGTAGTTCTCGGCGGGGTAGAGGCTCAGCGCGTACTCGTCGGCCTGCCGCAGGAGCGACAGGACGTCGTCGCCCGCGGGCTCCTCGATCGCGACGGACGGCGCCGGGCGCTCGAGCGCCAGCCGGTACAGCACGTGCGCCCGCTGGGGGTGCCCGACGGGCAGGGCCGGGTGCTCGAAGTCGTCGGCGGGGTCTCGGGTCATGCCGAGTCGTTCCATCAGCGCCCGCGACCGCCGGTTGCCCTCCGCGGTGAAGCTCACGACGGACTCGAGTCCGAGCCCGCCCGTGTCCATCCCGGAGCGCGCGACCCGCAGCACCTCGCGCGCTGCCTCCGCCGCGTACCCCTGCCCCCACGCGTCCCGCCGCAGCCGCCAGCCGATCTCGACCTCGTCCGAGAGCGCCCGACCCGACACCACCACGTCGACGGACGGCCGCGACAGGCCGACGAAGCCGAGCAGCTCGCCGTCCTCGCGCCGCTCGACGGCCCACAGCCCGAACCCGTGGGCCTCGAAGCCCGCCTCGATGCGGTCGACCAGCGCGTCGGACTCGGCGCGTGTGCGGGTCGAGGGGAAGTGCTCCATGACGACGGGGTCCGCGTTCATCGCGGCGAAGGGGGCACGGTCGGCGTCGCGCCAGCGGCGCAGCAGCAGGCGGTCGGTGGTGAGCATGCGACGACGGTAGCGGTCCGGGGCGGGCGACCCGCGCCTCCGGTCGGGTCAGGCGGCGTCCGAGGGCGCCGCGTCCGCGTCGACGACGGGCGACGAGGAGGCGCGGGCCACGCCCCGCAGCCCCACGAACGACACCAGGGCGCTCGCCGTGAGCAGCACGGCGACCACGACCACGACGCGGTGGAAGCCGTCGACGGTGAGCGCGCCTCCCGCGATGACCCCGAGGAACGCCACGGCGACGAGGCCCGCCACGCGCGAGACGGCGTTGTTGACCGCGGAGGCGATGCCCGAGCGGGCGGGCGGGATCTGCGACAGCACGGTCGACGTCAGCGGCGCGACCGTCACGGCGAGGCCGAAGCCGAAGAGCACCACGCCCGGCACGATCTGCCACCACACGTCGATCGGGTCGCGGACGAGAAGCATCCAGAGGAACCCGCTCGCGGTGATCAGCGGGCCGGTCGTCATGAACAGCCGGGGGCCGTGCTTCGCGGCGAGCGTGCCGAAGAGGGTGGAGAAGAGCAGCGACACGATGGTCGTCGGCAGGGTGACGAGGCCGGCGAGGGTGGCGGGCAGGCCCGCGAGCTCCTGCACGACGAGGGGGATGGTGAGCGTGCCGAGGCTCAGCGCGGCGTAGATGCCGACCGTCGCCAGGTTGCCGACGGTGAACGCGCGGGTGCGGAAGAGGTCGAGCGGCATCATCGGCTGCGGCGCGCGGCGCTCCCACGCGACGAAGCCGACGAGGGCGGCCACGCCGACGACGAGGGGCACGAGCACGAACCCGGTGCCGAAGCCGACCCGCTGGCCCTCGATGAGCGCGAAGACCGGGCCCGCGAGGCCGACCGCCGCGAGCACGGCGCCCACGACGTCGACGCGCGCGGGCGAGTCGGGCGTGCCGCGGTGGGCGTCGCCGGGGAGGCGCGTCATCAGCACCAACGTCACCGCCACCGGCAGCACCACCACCGCGAACACCCAGCGCCAGCCGACCGTGTCGACGAGGGCGCCGCCGGTGAGCGGCCCGACGAGGAAGGCCACGCCGGTCCAGGCGGTCCAGCTGCCGATCGCGCGGCCCTGGGCGGGGCCGCTGAAGGTCGACGTGATGAGCGCGAGGCTCGACGGCACGAGCAGCGCGGCGGCGACGCCCTGGAGCGCCCGGGCGGCGACGAGCAGGCCCGGGTCGGGGGCGAGGGCGGCGAGCACGCTCGTCGCGGCGAAGGCGACCAGCCCGGCCCGGAGCACCCGCACCCGGCCGAACGTGTCGCTCAGCGAGCCGGCTACCAGCATGAGCGACCCGAGCGTGAGCAGGTACGCGTCGACGACCCACTGCTGCAGGGTCAGGTCGCCGCCGAGCTCGCCCGCGATCGCCGGGAGCGCGACGGTCACGATCGAGCCGTCGAGGAACGCCACGAACGACGCGAGCACGGCCACCGTGAGCACGACGCGGCGGCCGCGGTCGTCCGTCATGAGGCGAGTCTCGTCATGCGACGAGTCTCCACCCGCGGGGCGTCCGCCGGTCGGCGGGTCCGGCAGTCGGCGGCACCGCCGGTGGGGCGTCCGCGGCTCGCTCGCGGCGGTCAGTCCTCGCGGACGACCTCGTCGGGCGACTTGTCGGGGCGCCAGCCGCGCCAGGACGGCTGACGGAGTCGGCCGGTCGACGTCCACTCGGCGAACGAGACCTCGCCGACCCGCGACGGCGTGATCCACCGGGCGTCGCGGGCGTCGGCGGCCGGCACGTCGCGCAGCGGGCTCGTCGCCCGCTCGGCCGCCTCGAACTCGGCGAGCAGGGCCTCGAGATCGCGGTCGCGGAACCCCGTGCCGACCCGCCCGACGTAGACGAGCCCGTCGTCGCCCGGCACGCCCATCAGCAGCGAGCCGACGCCCCCGGCCCGGCGGCCGGCACCGGGCCGCCAGCCCGCGATGACGACCTCCTGCGAGCGGTGGTGCTTCATCTTGATCCACGACCGCGACCGCCGCCCCGGGACGTAGGTGGCGTCGCGGCGCTTCGCCACGACCCCCTCCAGCCGGAGGCGCACCGACGTCCGCATCGCCGCCTCCAGGTCGCCGTCGAAGACGTGCGGCACGTCGATCGGCCCCTCCGCCGCCACCACGCGCTCGAGCACCTCCCGCCGCTCGTCGTAGGTGTCGTGGACCAGCGAGCGCCCCTCCGCGTGCATGACGTCGAACAGCAGGTACCGCACCGGCGCCCCGGCGGCGGCGTGCTCGACGTCGCGCGGTCGGGTGAGGCCCATCCGCGTCTGCAGCAGCCCGAAGTCGGGGCGACCGGACTCGTCGACGGCCACGATCTCGCCGTCGAGCACCGCGCCTCCGTCGCTCGCGACCTGCTCGGCCAGCACCTGCAGCTCGGGGTAGGCGGGCGTGAGGTCGTGGCCGTTGCGGCTCGTGAACGTCACCGAGCCGTCGCGCACGACGGCCACGGCGCGGATGCCGTCCCACTTCATCTCGTAGGCCCAGTCGTCGTCGACGTCGTGCTCGTCGCCGGAGGAGGCGAGCATCGGGGCGACGGGGTCGAGGCGCGGGGCGTCGGCGTGGGCGTCTCCCGACCTGGCGCCTCCTGACTCCGCGCCTCCGTCGTCCTTCATGCGGTGGATCAGCCAGTTCTTCTCCGAGCCGCCGCCGTGGCCGGTGTGGATGAGGGCGATCCGTCTCTCGCCTCGCTGCTCGCCGTGGAGCACCACGATGACCTCCTCGCCGTCTCGCCACTTCTCGAGGTCGTAGGTGCCGGAGTCCCAGATGGTGACCTCGCCGGCGCCGTACTCGCCCTCGGCGATGGTGCCCTCGAACGTGCCGTACTCGAGCGGGTGGTCCTCGGTCTGGACGGCGAGGTGGTTGTGGGCAGGGTCGTCGGGCTCGCCCTTGGGGAGGGCCCAGCTGACGAGCACGCCGTCGTGCTCGAGGCGGAAGTCCCAGTGCAGGCGACTGGCGTGGTGCTCCTGGATGACGAAGCTCTGCCCGTCGCTCGTCGGCGGGGCGTCGGCGGGCACGGGCTCGCGCGTCTTCGCCGGGTCGCGCTTCGAGCGGTAGACCGCGAGGCGGTCCCGGCGCTGCCGGGCCTCGCCGTCGCCGGACGGGTCGTGCTCGGGCGACTCGGTGTTGCGCATGTCGTCGCCGAGCTCGCCGGGAGGCACCGGGGTGCCGCTCGAGACGTCGGCGAGCGGGTCGCCGCGACGCCGCAGCCGCGCCAGCACCTCGGTGTGCTCGAGCTGCCGCAGGCTCGGGGACGCCAGCTCCCGCCAGGTGCGCGGCATCGCGACGGTCGGGCGTTCGCGCCCCCGCAGCGAGTACGGCGCGACCGTCGTCTTGGCGCCGTTGTTCTGCGACCAGTCGAGCAGCACCTTGCCGCGTCGGTCGGCCTTGCCCATCGTGCTGAGCACGAGGTCGGGGTGGTCGGCCTCGACCGCGCGGGCCAGCTCGTGCGCGACGTCGCTCACCTGCGCGCTGGTCTGGTTCCCGTCGAGCCGGGCGTACAGGTGCACGCCCTTGCTGCCGCTCGTCACGGGCACGAGCTCGAGGCCCATGCCGTCGAGCAGGGGACGCAGCAGCTGCGCGACCTCGACGCACTCGGCCAGGCCCACGCCCTCGCCCGGGTCGAGGTCGAGCACGAGCCGGTCGGGGTTCCGCTGCGCGCCCCGGGGCCCGAACCGCCATTGCGGCACGTGCACCTCGAGCGCGGCGACCTGGGCCAGCCAGGTGAGCGTCGCGAGGTCGTTGACCATCGGGTAGACGGTGGCGTGGTGCTTGTGCTCGATCTCGTGCCGCGCGACCCATCCGGGCGCGGAGTCGGGCAGGTTCTTCTCGAAGAAGACCTCGCCGCCGACCCCGTCCACCCAACGCTTGCGGGTGGCGGGGCGGCCCTCGACGTGCGGCAGCATCCACTCGGCGACGGCGGCGTAGTAGCCGAGCACGTCCGCCTTCGTCGTGCCGGTGGCGGGGTAGAGCACCTTGTCGAGGTTGGTGAGCTGCAGGGTGTGCCCGCCGACCTGCACGCGCTCGCCGCGTCCCTTGGTGGCCATGCCGCGCCTCCTCGTGTCGTGGTCCCTGCCGTTCTACCGCGTGCCCGCCGTCGCGGCCCGTCCTGCCCTGCCCGCGCTGCCCGCTCCGCGCCGCTCCGCGTGGATCCGCGAGGGCGGGTCTTAGCGGCCGAGGGCGGGTCGTGGACGACCGGCCCTCGCGCACGAAGGCCCGCCCTCGGCAGTGGACAGAGCAGAGCCGAGGGCGGGCCGCAGGCGTGAGCCGGGGAGGCGCGGTGCCGGTCAGACGGCCGGCATGGCTCCCGCGATCGTGATGGTCGCGCCCGACGTGTAGCTCGACTCGGGGCTGACGAGGTGCACGTACGCGGCCGCGAGCTCGGCCGGCTGGCCGGGACGGCCGAACGGCGCCTGACCGCCGAACTCCGACACGGTCTCGGCGTCGTCGGAGCCGGGCTGCAGCGGCGTCCACACCGGGCCGGGGGAGACCTGGTTGACGCGGATGCCCTTGGGCGCCAGCTGCTGGGCGAGGCCCGACGTGAAGACGCCGATGGCGCCCTTCGTCAGCGCGTAGTCGATCTTGTCGGGGCTCGGCTGCGTGCCCTGCACCGAGCCGGTCGTCACGATCGACGAGCCGGGCTCGAGGTGCGGGATGACCGCCTGCGAGAGCCAGAACAGCGAGTAGACGTTCGTCTTGATGGTCGAGTCGATGTCCTCCGTGGTGAGCGTGAGGATGTCGTCGTTGCTCTTCATGCGACCGGCGACCATGACGAGGGTGTCGAGCCCGCCGAGCTCCTCGACGGCCTTCGCGACGAGGTCCTTGCAGTACTGCTCGTCGGAGATGTCGCCGGGGACGAGGACGACGCGGCGGCCCTCGCCCTCGAGCAGGTCGCGCACCTCCTCGGCGTCGGTCTGCTCGCTGGGGAGGTAGCTGAGCACGAGGTCGGCGCCCTCGCGGCTCAGCGCGATGGCGGCGGCACGGCCGATGCCGGAGTCGCCGCCGGTGACGATGCCGCGGAAGCCCACGAGGCGCTCCTTGCCGACGTAGCTGGTCTCGCCGTGGTCGGGCTTCGGGTCCATCTTCCAGGCCTCGCCGGGCAGCGACTGCTCCTGCTTCGGGAACGGCGGAGCGGGGTACAGGTCGACCGGGTTCTTCTTGTCGTATTGGCTCATGCTCTCCACGGTGCTCGCCGAGCGGGGGACGTGACCGGTCGTTGTACCCGCCCGCCGGTCATTCGGAGCGCATGCGGAGGAACATGACCGTCATGCGATCGATCTGGAAGGGCGCGATCACCTTCGGGCTCGTCAACGTGCCCGTGAAGCTGTACTCCGCCACGCAGGACCACGACGTGTCCCTCCACCAGGTGCACGACGCCGACGGCGGTCGGATCCGGTACCAGCGCCGGTGCGAGATCTGCGGCAAGGTCGTCGACTACGAGCACATCGACAAGGCCTTCGACGACGGCGACCAGACCGTCGTGCTGACCGAGGACGACCTGGGGTCCCTGCCCGAGGAGAGGTCGCGCGAGATCGACGTGCTCGAGTTCGTGCCGAGCGACCAGCTCGACCCGCTGATGTTCGACCGCAGCTACTTCCTCGAGCCCGACTCGGCGTCGCCGAAGGCCTACGTGCTGCTGCGGCGCACCCTCGAGGAGACCGAGCGCACCGCCATCGTGCACTTCTCGCTGCGCCAGAAGACGCGGCTCGCGGCCCTCCGGGTGCGCGGCGACGTGCTCGTGCTGCAGACCCTGCTCTGGGACGACGAGGTGCGCGAGGCGCGGTTCCCCGTGCTCGACGAACGCGTGCGCATCAGCAGCAAGGAGCTCGACATGTCGGGCTCCCTCGTCGAGTCGCTCGGCGACGACTTCGATCCGTCGCAGTTCAGCGACGACTACCAGGAGGAGCTGCGGAAGCTCATCGACGCCAAGCTCGAGGAGGGAGAGTCGCTCGACACCGACGCGACCTTCGGCCGCTCCGGCGACGACGACGAGTCGGAGGACGGCGACGGCGACGGCGGCGAGGTCATCGACCTCATGGAGGCGCTGCGCCAGTCGGTCGAGCGCAGCCGGTCCGCCAAGAAGGCACCCACGAAGAAGCGCACGACGAGCGACGAGTCGCCCGCCGCGAAGAAGCCCGCCGCGAAGAAGCCCGCCACCAAGAAGCCCGCCGCGAAGAAATCGGGCGCGTCGGAGAAGGCATCCGCGACGAAGCCCGCCGCCGAGAAGCCGTCCGCGAAGAAGAAGCCGGCCTCGAAGAAGAAGCCGGCTGCGACGAAGGAGAAGAAGGCCGGCTGACCTGCGCGGCCTAGTGGTCGCGCAGCATCTCGATCAGGTCGTCCTTCTTCGCGTAGCTGTAGCCGTGCAGCCCGAGCTCTTTCGCCCGGCCGCGCAGGTCGTCGACGGTCCAGTCGTCGTACGACCCCGATCGGCCGCCCTTCGCCGCGACCTTCTCCTCGCTGTTGCCCTTCTGGGCCGCGGCGTTGGAGATGCGCGCCGCCTTCTCCTTCGAGTTGCCCTCGTCGCGGAGCGCCTCGTACATCTCGGGGTTCTTCAGCTGCGGGGGAGTGTCGTCCTTCGGCATGCCCGCGACCGTACTCCGGTCGCCGAGGCCCCGATCGGCTACCTCCCGAACTCCCACTCGACGATCTCGGGCAGGTCCTCGCCGTGCTCGTAGGCGTATGCCCGCGCCTCGTCGCGCTTCGCCTCGAACTCCGCGACGAGGTCGGGGTGCTCGTCGGCCAGACCCGGCACCCGCCGCAGCACGTCGAGCACGAGCCGGTACCGGTCGATGTCGTTGAGCATGGCCATGTCGAAGGGCGTGGTGGTCGTGCCCTTCTCCTGGAAGCCGCGCACGTGCAGGCCGTCGTGGTTCGTGCGCCGGTAGGTCAGCTGGTGCACGAGCGACGGGTAGCCGTGGAAGTCGAAGACGACGGGTCTCGAGGTCGTGAACAGGGCGTCGAAGTCGTCGCTCGTGAGCCCGTGCGAGTGCTCGTCGGCGTCCTGCAGGCGCATGAGGTCGACGACGTTGACGACGCGCGTCACGAGGTCGGGGAGGCGCTGCCGCAGGATGTCGGCGGCGGCGATCGTCTCGAGCGTCGGCACGTCGCCGGCGCAGGCGAGCACGACGTCGGGGTCGACGCCCGCGACGGGCGTGCCCTCCGTCCCGGCCCACTCCCAGATGCCGGCGCCCGCGGCGACGTGCGCCTCGGCCTCGGGCAGCGACAGCCAGGCGGGTGCCTCCTGCTTGCCGGCCACGATGACGTTGACCGTGTCGGTGGTGCGCAGGGCGTGGTCGGCGACGGCGAGCAGCGTGTTCGCGTCGGGGGCGAGGTAGATGCGCACGAGGTGGGCCTGCTTGTTGACGACCACGTCGAGGAATCCGGGGTCTTGGTGGGAGAACCCGTTGTGGTCCTGACGCCAGACGTGCGACGAGAGGAGGTACGTGAACGACGAGACGGGCGCGCGCCACTCGATCTCGTCGGCGCTCTCGAGCCACTTGGCGTGCTGGTTGAACATCGAGTCGACGATGTGCACGAACGCCTCGTACGTGTTGAGCAGGCCGTGGCGGCCGGTGAGCAGGTAGCCCTCCATGAGGCCCTGCAGCAGGTGCTCGCTGAGCACCTCCATGACGCGGCCCGACGGCGCGATGTGCTCGTCGGTCGGCCAGATCTCGCCCGCCCAGACCCGGTCGGTGACGTCGAAGACCGGGTCGAGCCGGTTCGAGACGGTCTCGTCGGGGCCGAACAGGCGGAAGGTCGACGGGTTGTCGCGCACCACGTCGGCCAGCCAGCGGCCGAGGACGCGCGTCGCCTCGGCCGTCGTGCGGCGGTCGTCGGAGGTGTCGACGGCGTGCCGTCGCCAGTCGGTGAGCGAGAGGGGACGGCGGACGAGCCCGCCGTTCGAGGCGGGGATCGCGCTCATGCGCTTCTCGCCCCGCGGTCGCAGCGTGTCGAGGGAGGCCGCGGGCGCACCGCGGTCGTCGAAGAGCTCGTCGGCCCGGTAGGAGCGGAGCCAGGAGTCGAGCTGGGCGCGGTGCTCGTCGTCGTCGCGGACTCCGCTCAGCGGCACCTGGTGGGCGCGCCACGTGCCCTCGACCTGCTCGCCGTCGACCGTCTTCGGGCCGGTCCAGCCCTTGGGGGTGCGGAGCACGATCATCGGCCACCGCGGGCGCTCGACGGACTCGCCGCCCCGCGCCTGGCGCTGGAGCTCGTCGATGCGGGCGAACGCCTCGTCGAGGGCCGCGGCCATGCGCGCGTGGACGAGGGCCGGGTCTTCTCCGTCGAAGCCGCCGGCGACGACGATCGGCTGGTAGCCGTAGCCGCGGAGGAGGTCGAGCAGCTCGCCCTCGGGGATGCGGGCGAGGATCGTCGGGTTGGCGATCTTGTAGCCGTTGAGGTTGAGGATCGGCAGCACGGCGCCGTCGTGCACGGGGTCGAGCAGCTTGTTCGCGTGCCAGCTCGTCGCCAGCGGTCCGGTCTCGGCCTCGCCGTCGCCGATCACGCAGACCGCCACGAGGTCGGGGTCGTCGAGCACCGCGCCGTAGGCGTGGCTCAGCGAGTAGCCGAGCTCGCCGCCCTCGTTGATCGAGCCGGGGGTCTCGGGAGCCGCGTGCGAGGGGATGCCGCCGGGCGTCGAGAACTGACGGAAGAGCCGCAGCATGCCCGGGGCGTCGAGCGACACGTCGGGGAAGAGCTCGCTGTACGTGCCCTCGAGCCAGGTGTTCGCGACCATCGCGGGCCCGCCGTGGCCGGGGCCGCACACGTAGAGGAGGTCGCGGTCGTCGCGTCGGATGACCCGGTTGAGGTGCGCGTAGACGAAGCTCAGCGCGGGGGACGTGCCCCAGTGGCCGAGCAGCCGCGGCTTGATGTCGTCGCGCTCGACGGGGCGCGCCAGCTGCGCGTTGTCGCGCAGGTAGATCTGGCCCACCGTGAGGTAGTTCGCCGCCCGCCACCAGGCGTCGACCAGCGCGAGCTCGTCGGTCGTGGCGGGGACGCGCGGCCCGGCGGCCGTGTCGGCGGAGCGGCCGGGCGTGGTGTCGGTCATCGGTCCTCCTGGTCGTCGTCCTGTGTGGTGTGGTCGTCCCCGGGGGCGTCGTGGCCCGCGTCGTCGGCCTGGGCCTCCCGGCGCATCTCGTCGATGGTGATGGCCGCGTTGACGAGGGCCAGGTGGCTGAGCCCCTGGGGCATGTTGCCGAGGAACTGCCCGTCGTCGGCGCTGATCATCTCGGTGTAGAGGCCGACGTCGTTCGACTGCTCGACGAGTTCGTCCATGGCGGCCACGGCCTCGTCGATGCGTCCGACGCAGGCCAGGGCACCGGCGAGCCAGAAGGCGCAGGCGACGAAGGTGGCCTCCTCCTCGTCGACGCCGCTGTACCGGAAGACGAGCGACCCGGGGGCGCCGAGCTCGTCGCGGATCGCGTCGATGGTGCGTGACATCCGCTCGCCGCGGTCGAAGCCGCTCGGGGCGTGCAGCAGCACCGAGGCGTCGAGCAGGTCGCTCTCCGGGTACATGAGGTAGGCGCCGCGCTCCTCCGACCAGCCGTGCTCGTCGACCCACTCGACGATCGCGTCGCGGTTCTTCCGCCAGTGCTCGAGGTCGTCCTCGGACGGGTGCAGCTGTCCGATCTCGGTGAGCTCGAGGGCGGCGTCGATGGCCTGCCAGCAGCCCATCTTGCTGCTGACGTAGTGCTGCTCGTCGGCGAGCTCCCACATGCCGCTGTCTTTCTCCTGCCAGCGACGGCACGCGTCGTCGGCGAAGCCGGTCAGCAGGTCGGCCGTCGACTCGTCGAGGATGTTGCCGCCGTGCGCGTACTGGCTCGCGATCGCGAGGATGTCGGCGAAGACGCCGAGCTGCAGCTGGTCGCCCGCCGGGTTGCCCTTGTAGACGGGGCCGATGCCGCGCCAGCCCTCCGACCCGGTCTCGTGCGTCCCGTCGGGCTTCGTGCCGTCGAGGCGCAGGAAGATGTGCATCTCGCGGCCGTTCTCCTTCAGGGCCTTGAGCATCCAGGAGACGGCGGCGTGGGGCTCTTCACGCAGGCCGAACCGGATGAGCGCGTCGACCGTGTAGGCGAGGTCGCGCACCCAGGCGAATCGGTAGTCCCAGTTCTTCCTCCCGGTGAAGTTCTCCGGCAGCGCGGTCGTCGCGGCGGCGGCGATGGCGCCGGTGGGGCTGTAGATGAGCAGCTTGAGGGCGAGCGCGCTGCGGTGCACGGCGTCGGCCCAGGGGCCGTCCCAGCTGAACTCGGTCGACCAGCCCTCCCAGTTCTCGATCGTGCGGTCGATGCCCTCGTCGACGACGCGCGGGTCGGGCAGGTGCAGCGGCTCGTCCTCGACGCCGCAGAGGCAGATCAGCGACCGCGACCCGGGAGAGGTCGTGAAGGCGCCGCGGAACTCGAGCGGGCCCTCGACCTCGCCGTCGCCGGGCTCGGTCGGGTCGGTGCGGCCGTGCTCGAAGCCGACGAGCGCGAGGTTGATGTCGGCGGCCCGGAGCACGGGCCCGTGCACCGTGTCGACGCGGCGGATCGGGTGCGTGCCGAACGCGTTGCCCGGCACGACGGCCCAGCGCATCTCGACCGAGCCGTCGAGGCCGTCGACCCGGCGGGCGAGCTCGCCCCACGGCAGGCGGCCGGCGACGCCCGTGACGAGGGCGTCGGTCACCTCGACGGTGCCGGTCGACGTGCGGAAGCGGGTGCGCAGCACGTTCGTGCCGGGCACGTACGCGCGCTGCACGGTGTAGTCGTCGTCGACGGGGCGGAGCTCGACGCGACCGCCGTCGGCCGCGTCGACGATGCCCGAGAAGACGGGGTCGCTCGGCAGGGACGGGAACGGCAGCCAGTCGATCTGCCCGTCGCGCGCGATCAGCGCCACCGTGCGGCCGTCGCCGATCGCCCCGTACGAGCGCAGCGCCACGTAGCCGTCCTCCCGGGGCTCGGGTGCCTCCCACGCGGAGTCGTCGTCGAGGAAGGCGTCGGTGGCGTCGTGGACGCTGGAGAGAGTGTCGGTCACCCTCCCCACGGTGCTCTCCCGCGCCTCCTGGTGTCCGTGTTTGCCAGGGGTCTGTGCGCTCGCGCGTCGAGGCGTACCCCTGGGGAGGACCCGGCGACCAGCCCCGGCTGGTAGACGGGGTCGATGACCGACTCCGTCACCGCCGCGCCCCGCCTCTTCCTCGACGCCCGGGCGGAGCTGGCCGAGAGTCCCGTCTGGGACGTCGACGCCCAGGAGCTCGTCTGGACCGACATCACGCCGGGCCTGCTGCACCGCACCTCCGCCGACGGGCTCCGCGACCGGACCACGGTGGTCGACCCGCCCCTCCCCAGCTTCCAGCGACGCCGGGGCGGCGGCCTCGTGGCCGCGCTCGAGGACCGCGTCGTGCTCACCGACGACGACGGCGGGATCGAGCGCGAGCTCGCGACCGTCGAGCTCGCCCGCGAGGGCATGCGCCTCAACGAAGGCAAGTGCGACCCGTTCGGCGCCTTCGTCGTCGGCGCGCTCGACCCCGACGGGAAGCCCGTCGCCGGGCTCTGGCGCGTCGGCCCCGACGGCGCCGTGACCCTGCTGCGCGACGACTTCAGCACCACCAACGGCTTCGAGTGGAACGACGACGGCAGCGAGATCTACCTCACCGACACCGACGCCGAGACGATCTACCGGGCGAGCTGGGACGCCGACGGCGCCCTCGGCGAGCTCGTGCCGTTCTCGTCGGCCGGGTCGCACGACGGCCTGGCGCGCGACGAGCGAGGGGAGTTCTGGGGCGCCGTGCACGGCGAGAGCGTCGTCGTGCACCTCGACGCGGACGGCGACGTGCTCGAGCGCGTCGAGTTCCCCGTGCCGAACGTCACGGGCATCGGCTTCGGCGGCGCCGACCTCCGCACCCTGTTCGTCCTGTCGGCCCGCGAGGGCCTCGACGCCGACCAGCTCGCCGCGCACCCGCTCAGCGGTGGCGTCTTCGCGCTCGACCTCGACCGGGCCGGCCGCGCGCCGTTCCTCTTCGGCCCGGGCGCCTAGCCCCCGGCACGGCCCCGACGACGACGGGCCGCGACGACGACGGGCCCCGGGGAGGCGCGGTGCGCGTCCCCGGGGCCCCTCCGTCGGGCAGGCGGTCGCCTCAGATGCGCCCGACCAGCGCGTCGCGGTCGACCGCCGAGCCCTCGGCGAGCACGGCGCGGGCGGCGTCGCGCGCCTCCTCGACGTTCCAGAGCAGGACCCCGGTCACGGCGTCGTCGGTGAGGTAGTACGCCACGGCGGCGCCGTCGCCCTTGTCGTCGACGACCGTGTCCATCGTCGAGTCGATCGTGCCGACCGCCTCGTACGAGAGGTCGAAGACCTTCGAGTAGTAGTACGGCGTGTGCGCGTACTCCTCGTCGGAGCCCGCCATGACGCGCCCGACGAGCGGCCCCTGCTCCTTGGCGTTGTCGACGTGCTCGACGCGACGACGTCCGAGGATGCGGTCGGGGTACATGGCGACGTCGCCGGCGGCGAAGACGAGGGGGTCGCTGGTGCGCAGCGACGCGTCCACGACGATGCCGTCGTCGACCGTCAGGCCGGCCTGCTCGGCGAGCTCGACCGAGGGCGTGATGCCGAGGCCGACGACGACCGCGTCGGCGTCGAGCGTCGACCCGTCGTCGAGCACGAGGTGCAGCCCGGCGTCGTCGGCCGTGCCGCGCTCGAGGCGACGTCCGCGGGCCAGGGCGACCCCCGCCTCCTCGTACCGGCGCTCGAACGACGAGGCCAGCTCGGGCGGGAAGACGGCGCCGCCGAGCACCTCGTCGGGGAAGACCAGGGTGACCCGCGTGTCGTTCTGCACGAGCGCCGCGGCGATCTCGGTGCCGATGTAGCTGCCGCCCACGACGACGACGTGGCGCTGCCCGCCCGAGAGCGCGCGCAGCCGGCGGTAGTCGGCTGAGGTGCGGAAGTACACCACGCGGTCGTCGTCGGGCAGGTCGAGGGTGGTCGGCGACCCGCCGGTGGCCAGCAGGAGGCGCCCGTACGACACGGTCGCCCCGTCGGACGTCGTCACGGTGCGGGCGTCGCGGTCGATCGCGGTGGCGCGCGTCCGCAGGCGCAGCTCGGCCCCGGTCCCGGCGAGCCCCATGTCGTTGTCGTCCTCGGTGTACTCGGGGTCGGTCCAGAGCTTCTTCGAGAGCGCGGGGCGCGTGTAGGGCGCGTCGACGTCGTCGCTGAGGACGAGGACGGTCGCGTCGGGGGCGGCCTCGCGGATCGCGGCGGCGGCGGTCGCGGCGACCATGCCGCCGCCGACGACGACGTGGTCGAAGGCCTCGGGGGCGGTGCCGTCGGTGGTCGGGGCGGTGCTGCCCGGGGCGGTGCTGCTCGTGTCGGTCATGGTGTCTCCCAGCGTGAGGAAGGGCACCGCACCGGAGGTCGCGTAGGGGATCTCCGGGGCGGTGCCCCGTCGGTGGTGCCTGCTCGGGGCAGGCGGTCGGTGCTAGTTGGCGATCGCGCCGACGCGGTCGAGGCCCTCGGCCGCGGCTGATTCGTCGCGCTCGCGGGTCTCCCGCTCGGCGGCGTCCTTCTTCGGGTGGCGGTTCTCGGCGCCGGTCATCCAGGCGAGCTGCTCGAGGCGCTCGAGGATGCCGTGCAGCACGTCGGCGGTCGTCGGGTCCTCGTCGTCGACGTCGTCGTGCACGGTGCGGATCGTGTTCGTCGCGGCGTACATGCGGTCGACGATGAGGTCGACCACGGCGGTCGTCTCGACCGGGCCCGCGGGGAACTCGGGCAGGGCGGTCCCGGCGCTGACGACCGACGAGCGGCCGTCCGGCACGAGGTAGACGGCGCGCATGCGCTCGGCGACCTCGTCGGAGAACTCGCGGGCGGCGTCGACGATCTCGTCGAGCTGCAGGTGCAGGTCGCGGAAGTTGCTGCCGAGCAGGTTCCAGTGCGCCTGCTTGCCCTGGATGTGAAGCTCGATGAGGTCGACGAGGACCTTCTGCAGGTTGTCGTGCAGGGCGTCTGATCCCTGGAACATGGTGGCTCCTGTTCGTCGTGTGTCGGTGGGCGTCGAGGTGTCGACGCGGGCGCGCGCCGGTCTCGGCGGCACGTCGTGGACGGTAGACCGCGGGTCGCCACCCGGCTCAGGCAACGGGGGACAAGGCCCCGGGGGAGGCGCCCCACCCGTCGTGCCGCCCCCTCGGGTGCCCCGAGAACTCGGGGCAGACGGACCCTTCGTCGCAGAACCTTCCCGGTGGTATCTTCTGAGTCTCCGGCCGCTCGGCCGGTGAACGAGGGGCTCGCCGAAGGGCGGTCCGCCGGCTCTGAGGGGGGCCACATGACGAGTGCGACCGAGGGATGGGAATCCCGCGAGATCGTCGAGCTGCGACGCGAGATCGAGAGCGCCTGGGGGGCGTTCGACGACATCGAGCTCATGACCTGGGACCACCGCGTCCTCGTGGTCCGCGGTGTCATGGGAGCTCTGCCCGACGCGGCCAACGCCGCCGCTCGCGCAGGCTACGGCGCGGCCGCCCTGTCCCTGCTCCGCGACGCGGAGGCCTTCCCGCCGCCGTGGGCGTCGATCTGCACCAAGTGGGACCTCGTGCTCGAGCACGCCCGCGAGGCCGTCGAGTGCGTCGCCTGGCCCGACGGCGCCCCGTTCGGCGTGCTGCCGACCGTCGCCGCCCGCTGAGCGCCCGGCCCAGGGCCCGCTGAGCCCGTCGCCCGTCCCGCGTCTAGCGTGGAGGCCATGAGCTCGACACCGTCCCGCGGCGAGGGGCACCGCCGGGTCGGCCTCCTGCGCTTCCTCCGCACGCTCATGTTCGACTACCCCTACGTCTGGCGCGTGCATCTCGTGCCCCGCTCGGCCCGGCGCGTGCCGGCCCGCTACCGGCAGGGCGACGCGGCGCCGGTGCTGCTGCTGCCCGGCGTCTACGAGACGTGGCGGTTCCTCCGACCGATGGCCGACCGCCTCAGCGACCTCGGCCACCCGGTGGTCGTCGTGCCGGGACTCGGGCACAACACCCGGCCGATCGAGGCCACGGCCGAGGCCGCGCAGCGCGTGCTCGACGCCCACGACCTGCGCGGCGTCGTCGTGCTCGCCCACAGCAAGGGCGGCCTCATCGGCAAGACGATGATGGTGACGACCGACGTCGAGCGCCGCATCGACCGCATGGTCGCCGTCAACTCGCCCTTCTCCGGGTCGCGCTGGGCGCTCGTGCTCCGCACCCGGGCCCTCCGCGCCTTCTCGCCCCGCGACGCCGACCTCCTCCGCCTCGCCGAGCAGCTCGACGCCAACGCGCGCATCACGTCGATGGCCTCGGGCTTCGACGCCCACGTCACGGAGGGCAGCGTGCTGCCCGGGGCGACCAACGTGACCTTCCCCGTCGACGGGCACTTCCGGCCGCTCGGCGACCCGACGTGCGTCGACATGGTCGTCGCCGAGGTCGACGGCGGGGGCGGCCGGGCGGGCGAGCCCGGCGACTAGGCCCGCGCCTCCCCGCCGACCGCGACGGCGCGGTCGGGCTCTGTCGGGGCGAGCGCGTCGACGGTCGCGAACGGCCACTCGACGTGGGCGAAGTGGCCGCACCGCGGCAGCAGCGTCGTGCGGGCGTCGGGCAGCACGAGCCGCAGCCGCGCGAGGTCGCGGCGCTCGGCGAACGCGTCGTCGGCGCCGGCCACCGCCGCCACGGGGCACGTGACGCGCGACCAGGCGGCCGTGTCGTAGCCGTGGGCCGACCGCGTCGCCGCCACGAAGCCGCGCGGCCGGATCTCGGCGACGAACGCCTCGAGCACCGACCGCGGCACCCGCCCCACGTGCCGGAACACCGGCGACGACAGCGGACGCAGGAGCCCCAGCCGGGTCGCCCCCCGCAGCAGCCGCGAGGAGGCGCGGGGCAGCACCGCGAACACCGCGCGCAGCAGCACGAGCGCGGGCAGGCGGACGAGGCCGGTGAGCGGGCGGTCCGTCGCCTCCAGCGCCGCGAACGACGTCGGCGACACGAGGCCCAGGCGCGTGACGCGCGTCGGCACGCGGGCGGCGAGGTGGAGGGCCACGAGCGCGCCCATGGAGTGGCCCACCAGGTCGAAGCGGTCGACGCCGAGGGCGTCGGCGACCTCGAGGACGACGTCGACGGCCGCCTCGACGTCGAGGGCGACCGCGGGCTCGGGGGAGTCGCCCCAGCCGGGCAGGTCGACGAGCACGGGCCGGGCGACGGGGAGGCCGGTCTCGTCGGCGGCACGCAGGTACGGGGTCCAGGTCGTCCACGAGCCGGCGGCGCCGTGGAGGAGGACGGTGACGCCCGCGCCCGCGCCCGCGCCCGCGCCTTCGTCGCCGTCGCCGTCGTCGCCGGGCCGGGCCGGGAGGCCGGCGTGGTGCACGACGGCCGCGCCGTGCCGGGTGGCGACCTCCTGCCGGGTCAGGCCCCGCGCCTCCGGCCGGGTCTCGAGGCCGTACGGCGCGTAGCGGCGGCGGGCGTCGGTCGGATCAGG
>Ga0265798_10004402_pt1 | contig 19457 bp, 15 predicted proteins | sample P3T30metagenome_FD_192430 | JGI IMG/M metagenome (GOLD analysis project Ga0265798, IMG submission 192430) | Plant litter microbial communities from East Loma Ridge, Irvine, California - P3 T30 | ecosystem: Environmental > Terrestrial > Plant litter > Unclassified | place: USA: California... | reverse complement strand
ACCCGCCTGCGTGAACTAGCCCGTGAGACGCGCACGTTGATTTTTTACGAGTCGCCGCACCGCATCGTGAAAACTCTCACGCAGCTGGCCGAAGTCTTCGGACCCGAGCGCCCGGCCTCCGTCAGCCGCGAGCTGACCAAGCTTTTTGAAGAAACGCTCACCGCCCCGCTCGGCGAGCTGGCGGCCACCCTGGCCGCCCGCCCCGCCATCAAGGGCGAAATTGTACTGGTAATAGAAGGTGCCAAACTCGAGAAACGCAGCAAATACGATGACTCCGACGACGACGCAGCCGACGCCCCCGACCCTGACGACGCCGACTAGCGCCCTAGGTCGGCTGGGGCAGTCGCCGCCGCTACTGGCCTTGCTGGGGGCCACACTGCTGTGGGCTGGCTGGCCTATTCATCCGGCGCCGCTTACGTTTCTGTTGTTCCTGGGCTTTGTGCCCTACCTGCGCCTCGAGCAGGTGCTGACTCAGCAAGGAGCCCGGCGCGGACGAGTGTTTGCCATGACGTACCTGTTCTTGGTGCTCTGGAATGCTTTCACCACGTGGTGGGTCAGCTACAGCACCCTAGGTGGCGGCATTGCGGCTGTGGTGCTCAATGCCGCGCTTATGTGCCTGCCGCTCATGGCGTTTCGCCGCACCAAGGAGCGCCTAGGTTCATTAATCGGCTACTTGTCGCTGCCCATCTACTGGATAGCCTTCGAGCAGCTGCACCTACACTGGGACCTTACTTGGCCCTGGCTGACGCTCGGCAACGGCTTTGCCAGCGTGCCCGGCTGGGTGCAGTGGTATGAGTACACAGGCTTTTTGGGTGGCTCGGTATGGGTGTGGTTGGTAAATATCTTGTTATTCTTCGCCTTGGAGAAGGCAGCAGCTGTGGCTTGGGTAGTACGGCAGCCCGGTTTCTCTATCGTCAATTCTTACGGACGTGCGCCCAAATACTGGGGTTTATTTTGGCTGTGGCCACTGCTAGCTGTCATAGCTCCCATTGGACTGTCGTACCTACGGGGAAGTGTGTACCACGAAAAAGGCCCTGTTGCTGAAGTCCTGGTTATTCAGCCCAACATCGACCCCTATCAGGAGAAATTTCCCGAAAACCCGAAGTTCATTCCTCGCGAAGAGCAGCTACGCCGCTTGCTCGAACGCACCGAGCAAAACCTGACGCCCCAAACCAAGCTGGTGCTATGGCCCGAAACCACGCTGGAAGAGGCGCTTTTCGAATCCACTTTTGAGCAGCAGCCGCAAATACAGCGCATTCGGCGCGAACTGTTGGCCCGGCACCCCGGCCTTAGCCTGCTCACGGGTGTCACCTCCATTGGGCGCTATCCCGATAAGGAGCACGCTTCCGCTACGGCCCGCTTCCGCGACGATGTGGGCTACTACGACGTGTACAATACGGCCGCCTTCTTTGCCGATGCCGCTACCCCGGCGCAGTTTTACCACAAGTCGCGCTTGGTGCCGGGCGTCGAAAAGATTCCGCCCGCGCTGGCGGGTTTGCTGGCTAACATCGACCTAGGGGGCATTGTGGGCTCCTACGGCTCGCAAGACGAGCGCACTGTTTTTCAAGCTCCTACCACACCGGCCATCCGGGTGGCACCCATCATTTGCTACGAAAGCATTTACGGCGACTTCATTGGCCAGTACGCCAAAAACGGAGCTAATCTACTCGGCATCATCACCAACGATGGCTGGTGGAGCGATTCGCCCGGCCACGAGCAACACCTCGTGTACGGGGCCCTGCGCGCCATCGAAACCCGCCGCGACGTAGCCCGCTCGGCCAATACCGGTATTTCGGGCTTCGTGAATCAGCATGGCGACATCACGCAGCGCACCGGCTGGTGGGTAGGCGCCGCGAGCCGCACCATTGTGCATCTCAACGACGAGCCAACCTTCTATGTGCGCTACGGCGAGCTCATCGGGCGCGGGGCGCAGGGGTTGGCCGTGCTGCTGCTACTAGGTGCGATAATAGGGCCACTGGTGCGCAAGAATTAAAATTTTCAAAACCAAACTGGCAAACGCCTGTCATTGCGAGGAGGCACGAAGACGCCATCGCATCAGAACGGGCTCGCCTAGGTTCTGCTCAGGTGCGATGGCTTCGTTGTGCCTCCTCGCAATGACAGTCTGAAGCAATCCCCCAAAATACCTCGAAACATGACCCCCGACCTTCTCCAACTTTCACGCTCCGTCGCTGACCTCTGCCGCCATGCCGGCGCCTTCATCCGCGAGCAAGTAAGCAGCTTCGACCAGTCGAAAATTGTGACTAAAGGCTTGCACGACCTGGTTTCCTACGTCGATAAAGAGTCGGAAAAAATGCTGGTAGAGGGCCTGCAAAAACTTTTCCCCGAAGCTGGCTTCGTGACGGAAGAAGGCACTGTGGCCAACGACGATGCCAGCGTGGAATACCGCTGGATAATCGACCCGCTTGATGGTACCACCAATTTTATCCACGGCCTGCCATGCTTCGCCGTGAGCGTGGCCCTGGCGCGGGGTGTGGTGCCCGTGCTGGGCGTAGTCTATGAAGTGAGCCGCGACGAGTGCTTCCGCGGGGCCGAGGGCCAGGGTGCTTTCCTGAACGACAAGCCCATCCGGGTGAGCGCCGCTGCCAGCACCGAGGATACGCTGATTGCCACTGGCTTGCCGTTTTACAAGTTCGACCACATGGATGCCTACATGGCTATCCTCAAAGAATACGCTCAGCATTCGCGGGGCATTCGGCGCTGGGGCTCGGCGGCCACCGACCTGGCCTACGTAGCCTGCGGTCGTTTCGACAGCTACTTCGAGTTTAACATCAACGCCTACGACGTGGCAGCCGGCATTTTGCTGGTGCGCGAGGCAGGCGGCCGCGTTACGCAGTGGCTCAAGGATGGCGACCCCGTGTTCAGCCGCGAAACACTAGCCACCAATGGCCTAGTGCATGACCAGATGCAGGCCGTGATGAAGCAGCATTGGCAGGAGGGCTTTCGGTCGTAGCTTAGGGCGCACTTAATCTGCGCCTTATGAAAACAATGCTGACCATAGGGCTAGCCGTATTGCTGGCTAGCCCTAGCCCTGCTTTTGCCCAAACCTGCCAGGTAGCGGGCACCATCACTGGCCTAGGTACCCAGAAAGCTACCTATTACTACACCCGCATGGGCCAGAGTCATACCGATACCCTGCGCATCGTAAACGACAAAGTTGCGCAGGCGGTAAACTACGGCGACGATGGAATGGCAACCATTGAATTTCGCATTGGGGAGCAGGGGGGTAGTGCTGGCGTAAGCCTGTGGGCCGAGCCGGGAACAGTGCGTTTGCAAGGCACCAAGCAGCACCTAGACCGGATAGAGGTGACGGGCACGCCCGAGAACAACCTATTGACTGAGTACAACCGCACCGTGCGGTGGCAGGAAGTCCCGCCTACCAAGAGCGAGGCTGCTTACTACTACACCCGCCAGGGCCAGCGGACCCGGCAATTTATTCAGGCTCATGCGGCTGCTCGCACCAGCGCCTACCTGCTCTACGACCAAACAATGGCGCAACCCGAGCACCCAGTAGCCGACTATGAGAAGCTGCTGCAGGGCCTAAAGCCTGCCGTACGCCAGAGCTGGTATGGGCAGCAGGCTGCTAAGCGCATAACCGTGCTGCGCAACCAGCCAACGGTAGGCAAGCCCGTAGCTGATTTTAGCATGGCCGACACGATGGGAGTAAAGCATTCGCTGGCGACCTATCGGGGTAAGTATGTGCTGCTAGACTTCTGGGGGCACTGGTGCGGCCCATGCATCCGGGCTATGCCCAAGGTGAATGCCCTACACCAGCAGTACCCTGATAAGTTGGCTGTCATTGGAATTGCGATGGAGGGTCCCAATTCCGCACCGTTGTGGAAAAAGGCTATTCGCCAGTATCAAATAGTAGGCTTGCAATTATCAGAATTACAAGCTGAGGAGGGACCTGTTATTTCGGGCTATAACATCAACGCGTTTCCGACCTATATGCTGCTTGACCCCAAAGGAGCACTTGTGCTGCGCACCACTAATGTGGACGACATTACCAAAAAATTAGTATCCCTAGGGAGCTTATAGGCCTATAAGCCAAAGCCAACCCGCCCGTAAACTTTCCCGGCGCGCCCGTAGTTCTACCCCAGTTATGGATATTCAACTGCTCATTATCCTTGCCTTGTGTGCTGCCGCTGCGTTCTACCTAGGCAGGCGCGTGTGGCTGACCTTCGCTGCCAAAGGCCAGGCTGGCTGTGCTAAAGGCTGCGGCGGCGCCTGCGGCGCGGCGCTCGATGTCGAGGCGTTGCAGCGTACAATAGAAGCGCGGGCAGCTGGCCGGTAAGCCAACCGCCTTATTTGAGAAACGACGACCGCCCCGGCTCCGTATAGCCTGGGCGGCCTGCTTTTGGCCCCTCCCCAAACCACTACCAAAACCACCTACCGCCATGCAGGACAAAGAAGAAATGACCTCGATGACTACGGTCGAGAAGAAGCTGAAAGGCCAAGGCTATACCCACGACTTCACCGTGCAGGATGACCGCTTAACCACTATGGACAACGACAGCGCCCGCACTTTCGACCCCGAGGAAACTACTATTGTCGATTACTTCCGCTTTGAAGGCGAGAGCGACCCCGACGACATGGCTATTCTCTACGTTATCGAAACGACCGATGGCACCAAGGGCACTATCTCCTCGGCCTACGGCGTGTATGCCAATGAGGACGTGGACCAGTTTATCCTGAAAGTAGAATCGCTGGGCAAGAACCTGGTAAAAGGCACGAAGTAAGCTGCTTTACTAACGCATTTAATCCTTCCTGCACTCGTTGCAGGAAGGATTTTTTTGTGTCGGCTGCTAACTCGTTTCCTATAGCTTTAGTTACCCTAGGCCACCTAGGGCACGAGGCCGAAGCGCTGGTGCGCCACATCTATGATGATGGTATGCTGGTTGAAGGGCCGGTTGCCGAGCATCCCGCCCATGCCAGAAAAGCGCATGAGCGAACGCTGAAGCAACGTGGTGCCCTCCATATAAGTAACCGTCTGCAAAGGCACGGCTACCTGGCCCAGTTGTAGTGCCGCGGCTGTAGCCACCGTGTGAGAGGTAAGGGTGCGGCCCAGTGAATTAACAGCGGCCGTACGGGCCGTGGCCTGGGGGCTGGCCAGCTGCTGCCAAGTAGCCGCGCTGGTAAGCAGGGCAAACGCGCTACTGCCCGAATCGAACAGCAGCTGCCGGGGCTCACCGGCCACAGAGGCGCTGAGCACCAGCCGGCGGCCTTCGAAAGCCAGCGGTACAAAGGCCGCCCGCCGAGCGAGGCTATCGGGCACCTGCGCCAAGAGGCTAAAGCGCTGCCGACGGAAATCGAGTACGAGAACTTGGGTTTCGAGCACATCGGCCCCGAGCGTACCCACGAGGAGCGGGGCCGTAGTATCGGCCCGTAGCTGCCGAGTGCCATAGGCAATGACACGTAGGCGGCGGGCCTGCACCTGCCCATTGCCCAACGCAAAGCGCAGGTTGCGCAAAGTATCAGACTGGGGCTGTAGCGCCGGGCGGGCGTTGGGGTAGCGGGTGGCCAATGCCGCTAGCGGGTGCGCATAAAACACGGAGCTAGGTGACCCGGTATCGAACTGCACGTAGCAGCGGCGTGGGCAACCAGGCAGCACGATGGGCAGCAGCAGTGCTGCCTGCGGTACCACGGGCCGGGCGCTACTATCGGCCCGCCACACAAAAGGACTATTGAGCGGCAGGCCTGTTACCACCAGTTGATTGGGAGCCGGCCGAAACTTGTGCTGCACGTAGAAATAGCCACCTAGGCCGCTAACAAGCAAGAGCAGAAGCAGGCCCGCCAGGGCTTTGAGCAGGAGTTTCATGGGGTGCGGAGGAGCAGGTGAAAAACAAGCCAAACCTAGGCTGGCTGCCTTGGTGCCCGTGCGTCATTCTCCCGTCATTTTGCCGCCACTTTGAGTAAACAACTAAAGGCTAGTGCCTTGTGAAAAGCTGTGTTCAGAGTCGCCACCGGTAAACGTCTAGGTAGCCCTGCCGAAGCCGGAGGGCGTAGTAGCAGACCACGCCCGCGTTGAGTGCATACGTGAGCACCAGCACTCCTAAGAATAAGCCCGGCAGCCTCACATGGTAGGTGCGGACAGCCAGCTGCACTAGCACTGCCAGCAGATACAGGAAAAAGCACCCCACCTGCCACAAAATCTGAAATCCAAGCACCCGTCGGCCTAGCTCAGCCACGTGCTCGGTATCGTGTCGGCGAGCTCGCCATAGCAGCCACGGCCCGAGTAGGTTGAGAAACGGAAACAGCAAAAACCCGAGCGCACTTAGGTTAAGCAGTTGCAGCAGGTTCTTGTCTTCCCGGAGGGTAGGAGTGGGCGCCACTGCTAGTACCGGCGCTGTTTCCTCCCGCAAGGCTTCTAGCGGCACACCTAGGGCGGCTGCCAAGGCTTGTAGGGTGTAACCGCGCGGCACGGTATCGCCCTGCTCTACCCGCTGAATGGTGCGCAAGCTCACGCCGGATTCTTCGGCCAAAGCTTCCTGCGACAACCCCTTGCTTTTGCGAATGGCTTGGATGCGGGAGGCTGAAAACATACTGCAGGCAGAATAAGCCGGTTAGCCCAAGCGACCGCCACCGGCAAGCGAAGGTAACAAGCAGCAGCCTGCCAGCGGGCGTATCAGCGCAATCCGTTTCAAGCGGCGGTTAGCCCCACACTTTGGTGCCCTCAGTGCAGTTGCGACACATCTCTATCTGGTCGCGGCCCTTGAGCAGCGCTTGCCGGAAACCCTGGTACTTCTGGCCGTGCCAGAGCGCCTGAAAGCTTTCGTGCTGGTTGTCGCCGAGGCGGTACTCTGCATCTTTATCGAAGCAGCAGGGTACTACCTTGCCATCCCAGGTTACCACGCACGAGTGCCACATTTTCCAGCAGCCGTTCACCAGCTTGTTTTTCAGGCTGAAGGTGCCGTTGCCATTGTTCTGGTAGCGCGAGTAGTAATCGATGGTCGGGATGAGCGGCGAGCCCTGCTGGTAATCGTAAATCTGGGCGGTTTTAAACCACACGTCATCGACACCTAGGGCGTCGGCCAACTGCTTGGCATCAGCTATCTGATGCTCGTTGGGGCGCACCACCAAAAACTGGAAGATGATGCGCGGCGTGCTGCTCTTGAGCTCCTTGCGCCACTTCACTACGTTGCGGGTGCCCGCCAGTACTTTTTCCAGCTTGCCGCCCACGCGGTACTGCTGGTACACTTCCTGCGTAGTGCCGTCGAGCGAGATGATAAGGCGGTCGAGGCCGCTCTCTACCGTACGCCGAGCATTGGTGTCGTTGAGAAAATGAGCATTGGTACTAGTGGCAGTATAGAGCCCCTTCTTATGAGCGTACGCCACCAGGTCCAGAAACTCGGGGTGCAAGTAGGGCTCACCCTGAAAGTAGAAGATGAGGTACCACAGCCGGCTCGCTACCTCATCCATCGTGCGCTTGAACAGCTCGGCCGGCAGCATGCCCGTGGGCCGCGTAAACGAGCGCAAGCCGCTTGGGCACTCGGGGCAGCGCAGGTTGCAGCTGGTAGTAGGCTCAAAGGACATAGCCACGGGCAGCCCCCAGGCGCGGGCGCGCCCCGTGAGGCGGCTCACCACGTAGCTAGCCACCACTTGCAGGCCGTTGGCCACGCGGCGTAGCGTGGCCTTGCGCATAAAGGAGCGGGCGTCGCGGAGAGAGGAGGAGCGCATAGCAAGTGTAAAGGTCGGTAAGCCGCGGTGAGCTACGAATGTTTTAACCAAACGGAGCTCTAGGGCCACAAGAAAGCCGAAATGCAGACGAGTGCATTTCGGCTTTCCTAGGTGTGGTGCGGGCCACTTATTTGGCCCCACTGGCCGTACCGCTCGTTAGCTGCGTAAGGGCGGCGCTGTAGGTGCTGGCTTTGCCAAACGACTGGTTGATTTCGTCGACGGCGGCCCGGCTGCTCATGCGCTTAGGCTTGGGGTTGAGGATGGTGCCATCTTCTCCAATCAACAGGTAGGTAGGCACCTCCTGCAAGCTGTAAGCCCGGGCCATGGCCGAGGTGTAACCCCCTGTTGCCCGCATGTGCACGCCGGGCAGCTTCTTCACCATTACGAGTTGCTTCCAAGGTAGCTCGGCATCATCCAGCGCTACGTTTACGAATACGATGTTCTTGCCTTCGAAGCGCTTGGCCAGGTCTTGGGCATAAGCCAAGTCACGCAAGCACAAGCCGTTGGTAGTCTTCCAGAAGTTGAGATACACCAGCTTGCCCTGGAAGCTGCTCAGGCTGGCAGTATCACCCTTGGCCGTTACGAGGCGAAAATCCGGGGCGGGTGCCCCAATGGCCAGTGCCCGGTGGCTACCAAAGTCGGCCTCCAGCGTGGGCAAGAACCGGTGCTTGGTATCTAGGTTGCGGAAATCGGCTAGCATGGCTTCCGACTGCCGGATGTGCCCAAAGCGGAACGACTCCTGCAAAATGCGCCCTAGGGTAATAAGGCGCGGCACACCCTGAAAGCGCTTGCTGGCTAGGGCGTAGCAGAAAGGATAAAAATCGGGGTCGGAACGCAGGTGCTTTTGCTGCGCGGCCGTGTAGTGAATGAAGTTGAGCAGGAACTCTTGAAACTGCTCGTTCTGGCCCGCCGTGGGGTCGTTGTAGAGAAGCGGGTTGCGCAGAAAGTCGTAGTAAGTAGGCGTCATGGTCAGGCGCCCCTCCGTGTTCACCACTTGCTCGCGTAGGTCCTGAAAGGTCAGTTTATCGTTGGCATTGGAATAAGTTACCTCTGCCTTGGCATAGTTATAAAAATCAATGGTAAAAGACTGCTTAGCTGCGCGGTCTTCCAAGAAGTTTTGCTCGTGTTTTAGGCGGTAGTCGATGAAGGAGAGGAACGGGGCTTCGTAGAGCTGAATGTTGTCGGGAAGGACCTGAAAACCGTCGTTAGACACGAACTGCTCGTCAAATTCGGCGAGGTAGTTATTGGCGTTAGCCATCTGCTGGCGGTGGCGCTGCTCGTCGGTCAGGTTGCCCCCATTGCGGAGCTTAGTGCCAAAGCCAGTGGGTACATCATTGGCTTTAAACTTCACCGTGCTGGCCATATCAGACCCCTTAAAGCGCACATCCAGGTCCGTGCCGGGGTCTAAGTATAGGTCCGCCACATCGTCGCCGTATACCAAATCTGCTTTGGTAGAAGCAGTTACGGGCACCGATAGCTTAAATTCCCCTTTCTCGTCAACGCGGGCGTAGCTGGTACGCTCTTTTGCATCGAAGGGGTTATCGCGAATAGACACTGCGATAGTATCATTCACCGGACTACTGATATGACCGGTAATAATAGCCTTGCCTACCGGGGCTTGCGCCTGGGCTGCCGAAGTGGCACCGCAAGCGAAAACCAACCCCGTGGCCCACGTAAGAATAGAAGTAACTTTTAGGTTCATAGCGCACTAAACAGGCTGGCTCTAAAGATGACCAACCCCCTAAAAAAATAAAGTAATTAGCAATCCGGTTCCGCGGGAAAATTCAATTTCCGGTTCGAAGATAGCAGATGACGGTTACTAAACTGCAAGCGCTACGAATAATACTAGACTGACTCCCACATTTTTTTGCGGGAGTCAGTCTAGTATTTTACCCAAAGAGACCATTCAAAACTTCATCTAAGCGGCCTACGGCCTGCACGCGCATATTGGTGCCCCCCTGTTCGCCTAGGTTGCGGCCATTGAATTGTGACACATACATCTCCTTAAAACCCAATTTTTCGGCTTCTGCGAGGCGTTGGTCGAGCCGGGGCACGGCACGCATCTCGCCACTGAGGCCTACCTCGGCGGCCAAGCATACATCGCCCGGAATCGGCAAATCATTTAGAGAAGAAACTACTGCCGCGCACACCGCTGCATCGAGCGCGGGGTCATCGAGGCGCAGGCCACCCGCGATGTTCAGGAACACGTCGTGCTGACCTAGGCGTAGGCCCGCACGCTTTTCTAGCACGGCCAGCAGCATCTGGAGGCGCTTGCTATCGAAGCCTGTGCTGCTGCGCTGGGGCGTGCCGTAGGTAGCGGGCGTAACCAGTGCCTGCACCTCCACCAGTAGCGGGCGGTTGCCCTCTAGGGTGGCGCCGATGGCCATGCCACTCAGGCTTTCGGCCCGCTGTGACAGCAGGATTTCGGAAGGGTTGGATACTTGGCGCAGGCCAGTGCCTTGCATCTCGTAAATGCCTAGCTCTGAAGTAGAACCAAAGCGGTTTTTGATGGTGCGCAGGATGCGATAGCTCAGGTGCCGGTCGCCCTCAAACTGCAGCACTGTATCTACCATGTGCTCTAATATTTTGGGCCCCGCAATGCTACCATCTTTCGTGATGTGGCCGATGAGCAGCACTGGCACGCTGGTTTCCTTGGCGTATTTGAGCAGCTCGGCGGTGCATTCGCGTACCTGGCTCACTGAGCCGGCGCCGCTCTCAACCAGTGTCGAGTGCATAGTCTGGATAGAGTCGATAACTACCACGTTGGGCTGTACCTGGTCTATCTGGCGGAAGATATTCTGGGTGTTGGTCTCGGTGAGAATGTAGCAGCCGGGGTGCTGGCCGTCGGCCAAGCGCTCAGCCCGCATTTTTATCTGCGCTTCGCTTTCCTCGCCACTCACGTACAGTACTTTAAGCTTCTTGAGTGCCAGCGCAATCTGCAGCATCAGGGTGCTTTTGCCGATGCCCGGCTCTCCACCGATAAGCACCAGCGAGCCCGGCACCAAACCGCCCCCTAGGACCCGGTTGAGCTCGCCATCGGGGGTAAGAATGCGCGGCTCTTCCTCATGCTGAATATCGGCGAGGGGGCGCGACTTGGCTGCCTTCTGCAAATTGCCACCGGGCACGGTGCTGGCAGGCTTCCAAGAACCGGCAGCAGGGGCCGTTTCTTTTTGCACAACTTCCTCCACATACGTGTTCCATTCGCCGCACGAGGGGCAGCGCCCTATCCATTTTGCCGACTGCGCGCCGCAGTTCTGACAGAAAAAAACCGTTCTTGCCTTCGCCATTTTGCTAAAATTATTCGCAAGAATAAGGCGAAAACCAGCGAAAAAGTTGCGCCCTAGGTAGGCCTGAGTTTGTCGAGCTCAGCGCCCACCTAGGGTGGGAGTATTACCCTTTTTTCTTGCCGGTGTAGGCCACACGGTAAATCACGCCGTTATCGTCATCGCCCATCAGCAGCGCGCCATCGGGGGCTTGCACCAAGCCGCAGGGGCGGCCAAACTCCGACTTGTCGTTATCGACCAGAAAGCCCGTGATAAAGTCTTCGAAGCGCTCGGGCTGGCCTTGGGCGTTGAAGTGCACCCGTACTAGCTTGTAGCCCGAGGGCTGGGCGCGGTTCCAGGAGCCGTGCATGGTCACGAAGGCATCGTTCTGGTATTCCTTCGGAAACTGCGCGGCTCGATTGAACACCAGCCCCAGGGGGGCTGAGTGCGCCTTATACAAAAGCAGCGGGCGCTGGTTCTTGGCATCGAAGGCCTCGTAGCTTTCGCCGCTCTTGGGCTTGTTGGCGGGGTAGTGCTTGCCATCGGCGATGATGGATGGCCAGCCGTAGCCCGCGCCCGACTTTATCTGGTTTAGCTCTTCTTGCTGGTCTTCGTCGCCGAGCCAGTCGATGCCGTGGTCCATTCCAAACAGCTCCTTAGTAGCCGGGTGCCAGTCGAAGCCAATAGTATTGCGTAAGCCGTGGGCTACCACCCGGCGGCCCGAACCATCGGTATTAAGTTGCAGAATCGTTGCGTTTTCCGGGTTGTCCTCGTCGCAGGCATTGCAGGTGCTGCCCACCGAGAGGTAGAGCTTGCCATCGGGCCCAAAGCGCAGCACGCGGTTGGCGTGCTGGCCAGCATCTGGCAGGTCATGGTAAAGCTCTTTGAGCTCGCCTAGGTTGCCATCGGGCAGCACATCGGCCACATATACCTCCCGAATGGCGCTGATGTATAACTTATTGCCTTGTAGGGCTACGCCATGCAGGTTTGGTTTTTGAGCTACCTGGCGCATTACCTCGGCCTTGCCGTCGTGGTTGGCATCGCGCACCAGCGTGATGGTGCCCTTCACACGGTTGCTCACATAGAGGTCGCCATTGGGCATCACGGCCAGCATACGGGGCATATCGAGGCCCTCGGCAAACTTGGTGATGGTAAAGCCGGTCGGTACTTTGAGGGCGGCCACACGGGCGTCGGTAGCCGGAAGCTTATTGGGCAGATAAATATTGCCCGTCATGTGAAAGGGCGTGGCGGGTGGCGGCACATTTTGAGCGGCGGCCACCGTGGCAGATAGTAGCGTGGCAGCTGGTAGGAAGCGAAGCAACAGGGACATAGTAGTTGAATAGGGAAATAGCCTGCGCTATTCAACTGCTATCCAGTAAGTCGGGTTGCGCTTTATAAATCTGCTCACTGCCGAGCCTAAGGGCTAGCATAGCGTTGATGTGCCATCTTTGCCAGTCGGTGCGGTTGGGCTAAGCGTAGGCGTCGGACGTTGCTACTTACACTATCACCCAAAAAATAATAGCAAATGCAGTGTTGAGCTTAACCGTAAACAGCTATTAAGCTCATTTGCAAATGCTAGCGAATGAAACGCCTTGCACTGAATGAGTGCAATAAGCATGGTAACGGTTCTGCCTATCACGTGGTGGCTGGCCTGATTACGCAGCGCAGTAGTGACAGGTAAAGACCTTTGCTAAGTATTTATTGTGCTATTCAGTACCGAGAAAGTGATACGCACAAGGTGCGGTCGATAAGCAACTATTCTTTTTATACGCGTTCTTTATTTTAATTGCATTCGCTTAGGGCTGCTGTTTAAGAACATGTAGAGTGGCAGTGCAGAAGAAGGCAGTACATTTTATCCTTTGAATACATCTTAATTGCGTAAAAGGCGTAACCGAGTTGCTCAATTGGTTTTTTATGCTTCAAAAGCGGCCTTTCTGAGTCTATACAGAATAGCTTGAAAAGATAATAGTCTTATAATTAATTACATTATATGTATCCGTTGAGTAATTGCCTAGCCTATTGGTGCCTGTAGATGCATAAAATAGATTATCTGGACTATACTGCTATGCTAGCCAAACCATAACCATTCAGACTGCTTAACTAGGTCTGTTATTGTCGACTAAGGAGCTATTAGGCTCGTCAGCGCAACGCAATCGATTAATAGGTATACCTATTTCTGAACACTATGAAAAAAGTATTAATCTCTGCCTATGCCTGCGTCCCCGATAAAGGTTCGGAAGAAGGCAATGGCTGGTATTACTCCTCACTAGTGAGCCAGCAAGGGTACCAGGTGTGGTGCTTAACTAGAAATCTTGGTCAGGCCGCCATCGAGCAAAAGCTCATTGACCATCCGCATCCCAATCTTCACTTCGTGTATGTGACCGTGCCAGAGTGGGTAGACAAGGCATACCACCGCGGCTTGTTTGGGATGTACTTTCACTATATATACTGGCAATGGGCCGTGCTGCAAGTAGCCCTCAAGCTGGATAAGACGCATAAGTTCGACCTAGTGCACCACGTAAGCTATACTAGCTTGCAGCTGGGTAGCTTTCTGTACCGTCTGAAGCGTCCCTTTATCTACGGGCCGGTGGGCGGCGGGCAGGAAGCGCCACACTCGATGCGCCAGTACTTCAAGGGGCACTGGCGGCGCGAGCGCATGCGGGCGCTAGTCAGCAAGCTGCTGCTGCGCTTTAACCCAGGCTGCTACCAATCGGTGCGGCAGGCGAGCTATGTACTGGCCTGGAATGAAGACACTCGCTTGATGATTAACTCCCTAGGTCGCACTGAGAATGTTGATAAGGTCTTTGGCGGAGTGGGCCAGCGCTTTATTCCGGCAGAGCCCATTCAGCGCGAGCCGCACCGCACCCTAGAACTGGTGTGGGTGGGACGTTTGATGCCGCGCAAGGCCTTGGAGCTTTCCCTGCAAGGCCTTGGCCAAGTGGCTGCCAGCGTGCCCGTGCACCTCACCATCGTGGGCGATGGCGAAATGGCCGAGTATATGCCAGAGTACCTCGCGAAGTATCAGCTGCAAAACCGGGTGACGTGGGTAGGCAAAGTGAATTATGAGCAGGTGAAAGAATACTACCGGCAAGCCGATGTATTCCTATTAACTAGCTTGCGCGACACCGGCCCGGCCCAGTTGATGGAAGCAATGGGCTATTCGTTGCCCGTCGTAACGCTCGACTTGCACGGGCAAGCCGAGCTAGTAGACGATACTACCGGTATTCGGGTGCCAGTGACGGAACCTGCCGCAACTGCGGCCGGCCTAGCCAGAGCCATCGAGTGGATGCACCACCACGAAGCCGAGCGCCTCGAAATGGGTAAAAATGCCTTCGACTTTGCTCAGTGCCAACGCTGGGAACAAAAAGTGGGGAACCTCGTGCAGAAGTACTACCGGACGCTGCTCAAGCAGCCCGCTAGCGTCCGGGAGCTAGTGGCGGCCGACTAGTAGTAGCGATTAGCCTGCCACCACCGTACGCCGAATGCCCAGCTTCTTCATGCGAGCCTCCAGCGTTTTGGGGTTAATGTCGAGCAAAACTGCTGCGCCCTGCTGGCCACTCACGCGCCCATCGGTGCGGCGTAGGGCCGCTAGAATATGGTCGCGCTCCTGCTCGCGCAGCGTTTTAATGGGCGCATCGTCCCCCACTTCGGGTGCCGTAGGTGGGGTAGAGACGTCGGTGCTAGATGGGCTGGGCAGTAGAGTAAGCCGGCGGCCCGCTGCTGCAAAGCCACCAAACTCGAGCCATGCCCCTTGGCTCACAATGATGGCTTGCTCGAGCACGTGCTCCAGTTCCCGGATGTTGCCGGGCCAGGGGTAAGCTAGCAGGGCAGCCATATCGGCCGGCCGAATGGGCCGCGCTGGCCGCGCCAGCCGCTTGCTGAGGCTCCCTAGGTAGTGCTGCACCAGCGGTGTAATGTCTTGCGAGCGCTCTCGTAGGGGCAGCAGGTGAATCGGAAACACATTGAGCCGGTAGTAGAGGTCAGCCCGGAAGCGGCCAGCGCGCACCTCGTCTTCGAGCACGCGGTTAGTGGCAGCTAATACGCGCGCATCAGTGTGCAGCACGCGGTTGCCACCTAGGCGCTCAAATTCTTTTTCCTGTAGCACGCGCAGTAGCTTGGCTTGCAGGTCGAGAGGTAGCTCGCCTACCTCGTCCAGGAAGATGGTGCCGCCATCAGCCAGCTCAAACTTTCCGATGCGCCGCTCCACGGCCCCGGTAAAAGCCCCTTTCTCGTGCCCAAATAATTCGCTTTCAATAAGCTGAGCCGGCAAGGCGGCGCAGTTTATTTTGACCAGCGCTCGGCCAGCCCGCGGCGAGGCTTGGTGCAGAGCACGAGCTACTACCTCCTTGCCAGTGCCGGTTTCGCCGGTTATCAGCACGGTGGCATCGGTGCCGGCCACCTGCGTAATGCGCTGGCGCACCTGCTGCAAGGCCGGGCTGGTGCCAATAAAGCCGTCGGCAGCCGGCCGGTCCGTATTGATTTCGTCTATCAAATAGGTGCGCTCCTGCTCAACCTGGGCTTTGAGTTTCTCAATCTGCTCGAAGGCGAACAGGTTTTCGAGGGCTAGCGCTACCTGCGGCACCAGCGCCTGCACCGTAGTCAGGCTGTCGGGTGTGAAGCCATTGGGCTTGGGAGAAGCCAGTAATAGCACCGCTGCGCTGTCGGCCCGCTGCCAGATAGGTACAATCAACATGGCGCGCACGTGGTGCTCGTCGTAGGCGTAGCGCATGGCAGGGTAGCGTACTGCCAGCTGCCGAAAGTCATCACCAGTGTATAGGCCAGGGCCTTGCAGCAAGCCGCCTACCTGCCGGTACATGGTGTCAATATCTGCTTTGTGTTGGCCCTGGTGGCGATTGGGGTCGAGGGCTACCAACTTGCCCTCGGGCTCGTCGTCGGGCCGCGTGAACTCGGCAAAGCCCTCAAATGCCTCGCGCTGCCCATCTCGCTGCACCCGGATGCCGAAATAATCAAAAGGCACTACGCGCCCTAGCTCATCGGCAATGGCCCGGAACAGCGGCTCGCGCTGCTTGATGCTAAGCAGGGCATTGGTAATATTGAGTTGCAAGGTGCGCTGTTGCTCGCGTAGCGCTACTTCCTCAAAATCGAGCGAGTTGCGCACTGCCACCGCTATCAGCGACGTAATTTTCTCAAGTAGCTGTTCGTCGGCGGCCGAGTAAGTCGGTGGCCGCATGGTAGCTAGAATGAGGTAGCCCGTGAGGTGCCCGTTCAGCCACAGTGGCACCATGGTCATATGTTGGATACCTAGGGCCAATAATCGTTGGAAAGCCTCGAAATGGGGATACTGCTTCAACTGCTCACGTAGCTCAATGTGTTGGATGCGTGGGTTTTCGAGCAGCAGCTCTACTGGTGAGCCAGCAATGGGTGTGAAAACAGCAATGTCGCTAGGTGGCGGCTCGGGTGGATTGATGGTAGTATAGTCCTTGAAAAACAAGCGTTTATTCAGCAATTGCTCATCAAGAATGCTGATGCCCATCATCTCAAACGGAAAAATCAGGCGCAGTTTGCGCGCAATGATTTGAAATAGCTCCTCTTTATCACGAATAGTAGCAATGGCCTCGTTGAGATGCAAGAGTAATAAATCGTCGGTTGTAGAAGTAGGCATGGCTAGACAAATGCGAGTAATTCCTGATATTTAAGGAAACCCTATTTTGTGTATAATGTTTTTAGTAAGCTCAGAATGGCCTATGCCAGAAGTATAATGCTTGATATTAATACTTTATAAAAGTATACCTCATCTATAACCAATTGGCACAACATTCGGTAAGTCCTTGGCACACTACTACGCCATTGGGCTTATGTTTTCTAGATATCAACTGGCTGGCTTTGCGGGGCTGTCGCTGTGCGGCGCGCTCCTGACCCAGCCCGCGCTGGCCCAAAACCAGCCCAGCATTCCGGCGGCGGCCCAGCCTATTGGGCTAGCCAGCGACTCGCTGACACTCGGTGGTACGGTGCAGGCCGTGCTCGATGCCAACCCCGGCATCAACAACCTGACTGAGCTAGCCAATGCAGCCAGCAGCCGCCTAACCCAGACAGAGGCTGGTTTTTTGCCTCATGTGACGGGTACGGTGACCTACACCCGCCTCGACCCGGTTGTGCAGTTGCCCTTTAATGGGGAGCTCCTGCAATTTGCGCCCAACAACAACTTCGATGCGCACCTCACGGCGCAGTATGAGTTGCTTGACTTTGGCAAGCGCGAGGCGAGCACCAACCTGTCGCGCTCGCAGGTGCAAACGGCGCAGGATAACATTATCGTGGCCCGCCGCGACTTGTCTTTCAGCGCGGCGCAGGTGTACTTCAACATCCTGTTTATGCGCGAGAGCATTCGGGTGCAAGACCAGCAGATTGCCTCGCTGGTAGCGCACCGCAACGATATGCAGAAGCGGGTAGAGGCGGGCGTCAGTACCAAGTTTGACGTGACGACTACCGATGTGCGCATTACCCAGGCTCAGAACACCAAGCTCGACCTGCAAAACCAGCTGCGCAACCAGCAGGTGCAGCTTGCTCGGTTGCTGCACAAGCCTTCGCAGGCCGACATTCCGGTAAAAGGTCGCCTCAGCTACGAGCCACAGCCCGTGAATCTAGAAGCCGAGCTAGCCAAAGCTGCCGAGAACCGCCCCGAGATAAAACTGGCCCGCGACGCCGAGCAAACCGCTGACCTCCAAGCCAAGCTGGTAGACAAAAGCAATTTGCCAAGCCTAGGGGTAGGGGCACAGGTAGGTGGTAAGAATGGTTATATCCTACCCAATATCAACCGTGTGCGGTTTAATACGGTAGGGGTGGCCCAGCTTTCACTACCCATCTACGACGGGGGGCTGAACAAGAAAAAGCGCGTTGAGGCAGCTGCCAATTACCGCGCTTCCCAGGCCAAAACTCAGGACACGCAGGAGCAAATCCGGGCCGATGTGCGCCAGGCAGCCAATAACATGGAATTCAGCCAGGCCCGCTACGATAACGCCATTCAGCAGGTAAACCAGGCCACCGACGCTCTCAACCGCGCCCAGGGCCGCTACCGCTACGGCGTAGGCCAAAACCTCGACGTGCTCGACGCCGAAACCCAATTAGCCCAGGCCCGTCTAGCTCGTGCCCAAGCTATGTACAACTACACCCTAGGGCAGTATCAACTGCGCCGGGCCACGGGCGAGCAGATTTGGCAGTAAACTAATTAACAATGAATAATGAGCTGGCTTTATTAAGGTTCGCCTGCTGACTGCTCATTACTCATTGATAGTTGCTCATTTACGTATGACTCTCACTACCATCCTCTGTCCACTCGATTTTTCGGCTGCTTCGACGGCACTGGTGGCTTATGCCGCTGCGCTAGCCGTGGGCACCGGGGCCGAGCTGCGGCTCCTCTACGTGCAGGAGCCGGCTACCCCAGCCACGGCTGGCGTAGAGGCAGAGCTGCGTACCCACCGGGCCGCTGCCGAAGCCGCTGGTGCTAGCCGCGTAAGCACTTATACGCTGTGCGGCGAGGCGGCCCCCCAGATAGTGGCCGAAGCCCGCCGCCAGCACGCCGACCTCATCGTGATTGGGGCGCATGGCCAAACGGGCCTAAGCCGCTTTCTAATGGGCAACACGGCCGAAGTAGTAGTGCGCACAGCGCCCTGCCCCACCATGCTCGTTCGAGAATAGTTTTTTAGAATTCATTGTTGACTGCTCTGCCACATGCGTTGGCGGCAGTTCTGTTTGCAAGTCAAGTACCAACCAGCAATACCTCGTTAAAAATGGCTACTCAATCCACTCTCCAAGACGCTCCTCCCACCGCCGTGGCCGAGCCGCTCGAAGAACCCAAAAAGCGCAATCCGCTGGTGTTTATTATTCTGGCTGTTGTGCTGCTAGTTGGCGGTTACTTTGGCTGGACGCGCTACCAGTTTTCCCAAGCACACGAAAGCACCGATGATGCCCAGGTAGAAGGCGACGTGTACCCCGTGCTGCCCCGTGTATCGGGCCCCGTGATGAAGGTGTATGTCGATGATAACCAAGTGGTGAAGAAAGGCGATACGCTCGTCACTATCGACAAAGCCGACTATGTACAGCGTGTAAACGCAGCTGAGGCAGCCCTTCTGGCCGCCAACGCCCAGGTGACCGCCGCCCGCGCCCAAGTAGGCACGGCCCAAGCCAACGTGCGCACTGCGCAGACAACCATTGGGGTGAGCGCTGCTAACCGCACCCGCTTGCAGCAGGACCTAGCTCGCAGCACTAAGCTGCGCAACCAAGACATCATTCCGCAGAGCGAGTATGATGCCGTAGCAGCTAACTTGAAAGCGACCTCGGCCCAGCAGAGCACCGCCCAAGACCAGGTATCCGTAGCCCGCAACCAAGTGACGGCCGCCCAGCAGCAAGTGGCAGTAGCCCAGGCTGTAGTGAAGCAGCGCCAAACTGACCTCGACAACGCCAAGCTCCAGCTTAGCTACACGACCATCGTGGCTCCCGCCAACGGTATCGTGAGCCGCAAGAGCGTGCAGCCCGGCCAGGTAG
>Ga0265798_10004400_pt1 | contig 19471 bp, 16 predicted proteins | sample P3T30metagenome_FD_192430 | JGI IMG/M metagenome (GOLD analysis project Ga0265798, IMG submission 192430) | Plant litter microbial communities from East Loma Ridge, Irvine, California - P3 T30 | ecosystem: Environmental > Terrestrial > Plant litter > Unclassified | place: USA: California... | reverse complement strand
TGCAGCTTGTGGTGGGGGGTTGGGGGGTGTTTGCGACAACAATCTCATGACGACGATCGTGCCGCTTGGGGCTGAGCTGAGAGACACCTAAGTGAGACGGTACAACCACTACCGTGCACGGCAGCAAGCCATCGCCGACTCTAAGGTCATCCAGACCCTTTCTCAGCCTTTTTTCCACCGCACCATGTCGCAGTAATCCATCCAGCCCTGCTTGGCAGTCCAGTAGTGCCAGGTGTGCATATCTCAACTCGGCAATCACAGTGTAAGACGATGCCGGTGGGGCTTTTTACTCTGACATTCTTACATGCGCCAATGATCGACTTTATCGAGGGATTAGTTTTTTTTGTTGGTATCACGTATGCAGATTCTGGGGAACCCAGTAACAGTGGGGTGAACGGATCTCGTCAGCTAGGATTAGCGCTCAACAGCTGAAAGTTGGAGAGAAACGCTAAGTTGATTGGATATCAAAGGCTATTTGCATGATTACGTTTTGTAATTTAGACAGTTTAATTCGACACGTTTCATACGTTCCTAGGCACAGAATCAAAGGTGCACATGAAGGTTCATTCATAGCTTCAAAGAACAGCAACGAGTGACGCCCATTATTGCTTGCTGTGTTGTTTTGCGAGCGGGCCGTCAAGCTGGTGGTCGCGAGAATGGAGTTGTACACTGTGATATTGTGCCAAAGGGTGCTTGATGACTTTGAATGCATTATTGCTAGCATAGCTATGATGCATACAAAATAACGGTAACGCACTTCCCAAGACGATCAGCCCAATCTTTACGCCTTGAACTATGCTAGAAGCTTGTATTCCAATCCCCAACCCCTCTCATCGCTTCCATGGGCGTCAATTCCGCCAGAATCAACCTGGTCAACAGTGGAGCTTCCTATCTCCACATGGACATTGGTTTATTGTATTGATGAACTCAATCGTACTCAGGCCGAGCCGGTCCCATGTAGCGCTGCCAATGCGAGTAGCTGGGGAATATATTGGGGGCTAAATGTGGGACTTCGAATAAAACGACTCGACTGTACTCCTGTATGGAATCTGGGCTGCGTTCAAGTTGGAAGTACGTGATCATCTTATCGAGGATAAGTCTTGCATTGTCGGTACAAACCTCGAGTCCTGGTGAGCAGCCTCTGGTCTCGCGGTAGGAAGGGGGACGTTCAACGACTTCGTTTGACCATCCTTTCTGGTGAAGCCAGCAAAGCCCGAAATGAACGATGTGCGGTAGTTCCCACAGTCCCCTGAATACGTCCTTCCATGAGCCGCTGGACAGAGTTGTACTGCCTGCAAGGAACAATGATAGGGTTGCGTGGTTGTTGTTGAAGAAACTGCAGAGTGCGCGGCCATTAACCAACAAGTCATCAATCCTGAACTCGACGATATGAGGATAATGCATGGCGGCAATGTATCTGTAGAATCGGCATACGAAGCGAAAATTCGGCGGTAAGAAAAGCTGACCTTCATCTGAGGTGATTTCAAGAATTTTAATACTATTGGTTGCAGCGGCTATCTGGCGTTTGCGCAAATCCAGGTTATCCAATTGATATCTTAGTTTGCGTTGTCCTATTTCGTCGGGCGGCGGAATCCCACCATAAAGTGTCGGAGCGCAGATCTGGGCGCTCTCGATGTACGGTTGAAACTCCGATAACGGATCTTCCAAACCTCCCCAGCTGGGCTCTTCTCCATCTCCTATCTCAAATACAACATGTGCTACTCTTCGTGGAAATTGAGAGAGCTGTAGTGCGCGGAGCATTGTCATTTGATCCATGTCGTTTGGTGATTCGCAACAATGTTTTAGCAATTGTAGCGACGATATGTTTCGTAAGTTGCGCAGGCATTGGGCGAGTATGAGCGTTGCCTCCCCGGTCGTTATGAATTTGTACTCTTCTTCATAGCAAAGGAACTCGTTATAGTCGTCTATACCTCTAGGCAAAGTTGAGGGCCTAAAGGGTCTAAGATGTATTATCTGCATTTGTTTAGAAAACCGAGGTTTACTTGATAGGCTGAGCAAGACAGCGAGTGACGATGGGTTGATCCGGAATGACGTTTCCTCCATGTTGAAAACCGACTTCAAATAGCTGTCCTTGCATGTCAGACGCAGCGATAGGAGCTTTCGATCCCTAACGTCCGCCAGCGTCCCAAGCCACTCGCACACCATCCTAAAAAGCTCGACAGGAAGTGCGTTCAGACGGTTCGGGTTGACGAGAAGCTCTTCCGTATCAACAGCAGGTGCATTTGGATTAATAGAGGACTCGTCCGAGCCGACGGTAAGCTCTTCTTGATCGAGCGGAATAGCGTCTAAGCTCATTGTATTCAACGATAGGCTGACGAGTGGATAGGGGCGGTTTATAGAGATGTTCGTGGTGGGGTTGAGTGATGTATGATGGAGCGGAAATGTGAATGAGACAAGTAAGAATTCAAAGGCTGGAAAGTGCATTGATCAACAGAGGATGGAGTGACGGTGAGGAGCGCATGTGAACATACTTCTTGCTTTAACATTTTGGAATGGGCAGTGTCGATATGAAATCACAGTTATAATGAGGAAGGAACGAAGCATGCAGTGCATCCTTCATTTATGCAGTAACAAGTTTGTAGGAATGCCTAGCTATGAAGGAACATTAGCTCTCTATGGTTGCCATGTCTGCCTGTAGTTCTCTCCTGGTACTGGAATCTTGCAGTGTTGTCGATTGTACGAGTACACAATGTAGTACTATTTTTCATCATTTGGATTTCAAACATAATATGACTCCAGCAACAAGGCCGCAAACAACAGCGGAAAGAAGGTGCAAGTGAAGGAAACTGAGTTACAGCCTTACGCAGAGACAAGCCCTACGACTGCGCGCGGCCAAAACACGCTAGCAGAGCTCTGACCATGTCTCTCTCCATGTTCTCAGGTTCGTGAGAAAGGCGCATCCAAACCAACAATTTCTCTTTGGCTGTAGTTATCTTGTTTTCCCTCTTCTTCCCCAGAGTCGCGTACACAAAATGACGAGTATCGACGATCTCTTCAAGAGCGCAAATGGCACCACGAAGCGCAAATTCGAGAACCCAAAAGAAGCCGACCCAATGCAATCCTACAAGTCGGTGAAACTCAGTACAAACGGCGACGTCAAGGACTCAACACAAGCCTCAGTGGCTGACGAGGATGAAGATGACGAGGCGGGCCCTTCATTACCGCCTGATTTTGAAGACGATGGGCCAGGCGACGATGACGAAGGACGCTTCTTTGGCGACGGCCTGGACGAGAATGCGCGGGACGCAATGGAATACATAGATGCAAAAGATGGCGACGATGTTATACGGGATGAGAAATACGACATACCATGGGTGCGCAAGCTGGCGCTGAACTTTGAGAAGAAGGTCAACAAGAATGCGTCGTTGCGCGCAAAGTACGAGGACGACCCTACAAAGTTTATGGACTCAGAGGCCGACTTGGATGAAGGTATAAAGGCGCTTAGCATACTTTCTGAACACCCAGAGCTCTACGAAGAGTTTGCGACGAGTACTGCTCCGCTCAAGTTGGTGGAATTGCTGGCGCATGAGAATACGGATATCGCGATAGCGGCGATTGAAATGATTTCGGAACTCACAGATGAGGACGTCGCAGGCGAGCAGGAGCAATGGGATGCGCTGGTCACGGCATTCATGGAAGCCGATCTACTCAGCCTACTCATATCCAACTTCTCGCGCTTCGACGAGGCAGACGAGGCAGACGCATCCGGTGTCTACAACTCTCTCAGTGTTATCGAGAACCTGCTCTCGCAACCCGCAAACACCGATGTAATAGGCGGGCAAACTGCACTCCTAAAGTGGCTGCTCGACCGCATCCAAAAACCCGAGAAGCCAACATCACGAAACAAGCAATACGCCTCCGAGATTCTCTCCATCCTCACACAATCCTCGCGCTCCAATCGAAACCACGTGGCCGAAGCCAACGGCATAGAAATCTTCCTCACAAACCTCGCGCCCTACCGCCGCGACGACCCCGAGAAAGACAGCGATGAGGAGGAATACATGGAGAATCTGTTCAACTGCCTCTCCTCCGTCACCGAAGAGCCAGTAGGAAAAACAAAGTTTCTAGAAGCAGAAGGCGTAGAACTCTGTCTCCTCTTCGTACGAGACGGCAAAACGAGCAAAAGCCGGGCACTCAAAGTGCTAGACCACGCTTGTGGTTACGCAGAAGAACCACAACCACAAACCAATGGCGAGGGCGACAACACAAAAGGCAAAGCCCCTGTTGTACCAGATTCCGAACTGGCGGCAAATAGCGCGATATCCATCTGCACCCGCGTCGTCGAATCCCGCGGCCTAAAACCCCTCTTCAGCACCTTTTCAAAATCAACAACACCATCATCATCAACGCACAAAAAACCTGATCCCACAATAATCGAACACATACTTGGTATCTTCGCCTCCCTCCTACGCTCTTTACCTGGAAATTCCGACTCTCGCTTCCGTCTCCTCGCAAAGTTTCTCGAAAAAGACTGCGACAAGATACACAAGCTTGTGAATTTGCGCCGCGGCTACGTATCGCGGCTGGCTGCTTTTGACGCCAAGATGGCGGAGCGGAAAAAGGGACTGAGCAAGGAGGAGCAAGAGGAGCTGGAGTTGGAAAATGTGCCGAGTAGGTTGAGTGAAGGGTTGTATTGTTTAGAGAGGATTGATGCCGTCTTAGCGTGGTTGGTGGCTGAGGATGAGGGCGCAAAGGCGACGGTTGTGCAGGCGCTGGGTGAGCGGGATGAGGGCTTGGGCGACGTTAAGAGGACTTTGCAGGCGCAGCTTGATGGCGTTTTGGCGGTTGAGAAGGCGGAAAGGGACATGCTGGAGACGTTGGTTGCATTTTTGGACTAATTTTTTTTTCTATGTGAAAAGGATGATGATGGCATGGCAACTTGTCCGCGTCCGTGTACTACTACTACTACGTCTTCATGTGCCTTGTCCTTTTTTTTGTCTTTTCTCCAAATTATGTAGGAGACGGAGACACTTTATATACCACAGGTATATACCCGAATAAAGAAAGACTACAGAATATCCACACATAAGTCTACACTGGCTACTAAATCTCTCAACCCTCGACGTACTTTTCTCCTCTTGTCCAGCGCCGTTGGAAATCATGACAGTTCTCACTCCCTCTACTACTTCCACCACCCCTCTAACCCTCAGCCTCAAACTCATACGCATTGGATTTGTGCTTGGGTTCAAACTTGAAGTTCTCGTGTGCCGGGCAAAGGAACATTTCACTGCGCACACAACACACGTTAGCCCCTTCACTGTCACTCACCCACGTCGATCAAAAGTTACTCACCTGATCTTAATCCAATCCTTGTAATGCTCACTTGCCATCAACGTCTCCAGTTCATTCCTGCCCCTAAATCTTGGCGGGCGATCCTGAATATTTGGCGGCAGATGCTCCAGCAAACCAACGGGAACATAGCGATGCGCAAAGCTGAGCCATTCTAGTAAGAACCGGCGTGTAGTGCCTATTCCCATTTCATCGGAGCCCCAAGTCTGCAGGCCGTATTTCGTAAACTTCTCAATGTAGGTTAGGCGCTCAGATGCGGACTTGTCAAGATACTGGCCCTTCTCAATTTCTTCAAAGAGCCAGGGTTTGATGAGGGCGCCACGGCCGACCATAACGGTGTCGACGCCTGCGTTGGATAGGTTGTTGTAGTAGTCTTCATGCGAGTAGCAGTCACCGTTGCCGACGAAGTAGACGTGGCCGCCGTTTGCGAGGTCGCGGGGGTCGGCTTCAGCAGCCGTATCGGTCGCTGCAGCTTGTTCTTTGCGGAGGCGGTTGATGAGGGCGGAGCACTCGGCAATGTAGGACCAGTCTGCGCTGCGCGAGTAGCGTTGCTGCTTGCTTCGGCCGTGAAGCGTGATGGCTGCAACGCCTGAAGTGCCTTTGCCGGATTCGACGGCTTCATGGCCACCGAGTACGAGACGCTTGATGAGCTTTTGGGCAGTAGGGTGGTTGTCTTTGGTGCCCATGCGGATTTTGACCGTGATGGGCACCTCCTTTGAGACGTAGCTCATGCCGCGGAGGATATGCTCCAGTTTGGCCTCGCTGTCAAGTAGAGCGGAGCCACTCCCCTTTTCGCAAACTAGGTTGATGGGACATCCGCAGTTTAGGTCAATGGCACGCAGTTTCGGGCAGTATTCTGTCAGTACTTCTACGGTCTTGGTGGCTAACCAAGGCTTGTTCGCAGCGATCTGGGCTCCAAACTTGAGATCCTTGGAGTTATCATACCCTTGAACGACGGTGTTCTTTCCCAGGAACTTTGGGGGGCTGATTTCGGACTCATGAGCCTTCATGAGCGGCCATTCGCCCTTGTCGCCTTGAATCAGTGGCATACCCATGGCCATTTCGCTCCACGTCACTTGGCAGCCAAAGTCGACACAGAGTCGGCGGTAGGGCATGTTGCCCTGTGTAGTAAGAGGGGCGAGCATTGGTGTCTCGGGCCCGTAGTAGAGTCTGCGCTTCTCTGACGGTTTGAATGGGGCCTCAACGTACTCTGCCCTGCGTGCCTCCTTCTCCTCTTTTAGAATCTCCGTGTCCATCTGGGCTGCATCGAACATTTCTCGTTCGTTGCGAGCATTGGTTTCGATCCATTCCAGGTACTGGTCAGACCGTGGAGTGCCAATCTTTCTTCTCGACAGATTAATCTTGATATCCTTGGACACAACGTTGACAACTTCGGCTTCAGCCTCGTCATCAAGCCCAGATAGTTTGGCCTTGCGTTCGGCATCTTCCTTCAGAACCAGCTCTTGCCTGCCGTCTTCTGTAGTGCGTTCTTCAGAGTGACTGCCTACGAATCGACATTTCCAGCCAAAGTGGCAGAACCCCTTGACGCTGTAGACGGGGCATTGGCCATCGAGGGTAGTCAGATCTTCACGCCGGCCCTCTTTCAGATACCTACGAAGATCGTGTTCAAACTTGCACTTTTCACCAAATGGACACTCCTTTGGCGAGAACTCGTTGTACACTGCGCGAGTACCACAGAGCGGTATCTTGTCTCGCGAGGTTCCAAAAGTGCGGCTGGTGTTTTGGCCTTTCTGCTTCTTCTCTTTCTTGTTCTTGCCCTTTCTGGGGCCGTCGCGAGCATCCGTCTTGGGTAGGCCTTCACTTTTTTGCTCAGCATCGGCGGCCTCTGCTGCGTCGTCGTCTACACCTGCGTCTTTTGGCTTGTTGTCGTTTCGGTGAATCAGGAATCTGGTGGTCTTAGCACGTGAGATACTTCATGGTGGTGGCGGTGCGCACTCTGCCTTGATAGGCGCAACACCTTTGACTCTCTTGACACCACTATCGGCACCGTCGCGGTCTTGACTGTTAGTCCTCGTCCTCTTCTTCGGGCTTGAAGGCGCATCGTTTTTCACATCAACCATAGCGTTGCCACCATTGATGCCATTAGAGTCGGCAGCAACACCACCCTCTGGAACCGAGTGGGCGTGCTCTGCGTTTGTTCCTTGCTCTGCCGTCATCTTCTGCAGCGCGATTAGGCCAGTATTGCGATATGTGCGTTTGCTGGCGTTGGCGCTCAATAGAGAAAAAGCACAGTCTCAAAATGTGAGTGCAAATGCAGCTAGAAGAGGCTAGACGGGCGATGCCATGCGCTAAGACCCAGCAGGTAGCTGGGGCGGACTGCAAAGCTGTGACGTAGAGCTTCCGCCTTCACCCCAACCAGGCACTTGCGGCTCTCCCACTCTGGCATCAAATACTCGCGCAGTCCTCTCTCGCCTTTTGCACAATCATCACACCTTCTTCCTGTTTACCGCACATCAGCTTTTCTCTCGGTCCCCCACTGACCCTGCACAACCCCACTCCCACACAAACAAAGGCTCGCGTCGTGTGAACATCTCCACGTAGCCCATCATGACGCTCTACTACAGTCTGGTGTTCCTCCTGTTGGTGACGGAGATGCTCATCTTCTGCGCCCTCATCGTCCCTCTGCCCTTTACATGGCGCCGCAAGCTCTTCACCTTCATATCGGAGAGCCCGATAATAGCAAAATTACAATATGGCATGAAGGTATGGCAACTTTGCAGCTAGACAACGAGCATCTCTAACCGTGTTAGATTACTTTCATCTTCATCCTGATACTGTTCATTGACAGTGTCAACCGCGTCTACCGCGTACAAATCGAGCTCTCTGGCTCCGATGACCAGGGCCGCTCAGGGTAAGCCAACGAAGCCCCGCATTGTCAATCACAAGCTCACCAAACAACAGTGTTGCTGCCGGTGGCATTGAACGCATGGAAGTCCAGGCTCGCAAGTTCTACTCGCAACGCAACATGTATCTCTGCGGCTTCACGCTCTTCCTGTCGCTCATTCTCAACCGCACCTACGTCATGATCCTCGATGTTCTCCGTCTCGAGGAGGAGGTCAAGGGTCTCAAGGGTGACCCCGTCGGCAAGAAGGGCAAATCTGCAAAGGATATCGGTGGCCCCGGTGAGGTTGGCGCTCTCAAGAAGGAGCTTGAGGCCAAAGACCGCGATATGGCCAACTTGAAGAAGCAGGTTGAGAACATGCAGAAGGAGTACAACCGCATGGGCGATGAGGTCTCTGGAAAGCAGTAGATGACACGTGTAGCCTCAGGCTGAGGCGTGTAGTGACCACAAGAGGCATACTCATGGCATGTATGCTGCGATATCTGCTTCGGCTTCGCATGGGATTATGGAATGATTTGCACCGGAGCACTAGGGATTGTATAGTTTACACATTCGGAAAAGCATTTCAATCGGGTTTGGATGATATGTTAAGGTGGAGCAGGGTTGGGGAAAATTGAGCGTAGGCATTGGTATATGGCTTCCGGGCTGTAGTCAAGTAGCAATTAAAGGTAGAATATCTTCGAACCCCGTTCAAAGCTGGTTCGTTCCTGAGCGCGTCTCGGACCTTGGTCGGAAGGCTTGGCGCCGCCTCGCGATTGCCAACGTCACATGGAGCCGATGCAGTTTCTTGGAATATGTTTGTAATGTAAGGGCTTAAACACAGCCGCATAGAAGGCTACAATACTCGGCAGATAGCAATCAATAACTTCACATCAGTCTTCAACAGCCAGCACCTGTGCATTGGGTTTGGAAATTGCAGCCAAGATGTCGGATATGCATGCGCCCAATTCAGACTTCATCAACTACCCAGCACCCAAGGCTTACGACATACCCTTCAAAGCCCCACCACCAGGAAACAATCCCGTGCTCAAGGGAGCGCTGCTGCAACATCTTTCTACTCTGTGAGCCTCGTGGCACATTGAATCATCCAATCGCGATAGCTAACAAGCACAGCGTCGCAGCTGTACCTTTTGTGCAGTCGTACCTGTGGAGCAATGCCGGCTTCGCCTCACTGCGCAACCTCAAGGAAATCGACGGCGTCGACATCCGCTACGATCCTACCGTGATCCCGCTTGCCCAGCCCAACGATTCAGCTCCCACCAACTACACGGATCCTTCGAACCTGCGCGCACCACCTGATAGTGGTGCAAACGGCCGCTTTCACTCAATCAAAGACTTTCACGACGCTTACTTGAGCGGCGCGCTCACACCATCCGATTTCGTAGAGCAGCTTTTGCCCCTCATCCGCCGGGATGTGGCGCAGCGGACCCCATATTCGACTGCGTTTATGGACAGTAAAGTGGAGCTTATAAGGGCGGCTGCGGAGGCATCGACACAACGGTATAAGCAGGGCCAGCCGCTGGGCGTGTTGGATGGCGTGCCGTTTGGCGTCAAGGACGATGTGCAGGTCAAGGGGTACAAGCGCTATGTTGGCGCCAGACACGATGTTAGTAACGGTGGAGTGGGAGAGACGAGCTGGTGTGCAAGGGCGCTGGAGAATGAAGGTGCTATATTGGTTGGGACGCTGACGATGCATGAATTGGGCATGGGTGAGTGTTGTATGAAGGCAAGCTACAACCCAACCGAACTAACAATACTCCAGATACAACCAACAACAACCCCATCTGGGGCACACCAGTAAATCCATACAATACTTCCTACTACACCGGCGGCTCTTCAGGAGGTCCAGCATCCGCTGTATCCCACGGCCTCATACCCTTTGCCATCGGTTCGGATGGTGGAGGCTCCATCCGTATCCCCTCAAACTACTGCGGCATCTATGGCCTCAAGCCCAGTCACGCCCGTGTCTCAATGGCCCCCATGGCGGACGCCACATCCTCCGTCACGGTCCACGGACCCCTCGCATCCAACATGTCGGACCTCGAAGTCTCCTACCGCGTGCTCGCGCAACCTGACCCCACCGTCTTCCCCTCGTCGCACTTTCGCGCACCCAGAAAGCATACGGGGCTCCGGCCCAAGGTGCTCGGAATCTACAAGACATGGATTGACCGTGCCGACGCCGCTGTTCAAGAAGCTACTTACTCGGCCCTACGATACTTTGAGTCTGAACTCGGGTACAAGATTGTTGACATCACCATCCCACTAACAACCGACGGCCAACTCGCGCACGCAATGACCATCATGGCCGAAGGGGCAACCGCCTACAAGCATTCAATCTACGACCTCTCGGCCGCGAACCGCATTCTAATGAGCGTCGGTCGTCAAACACCGGCTTCAGACTTCATCCTCGCCCAGCGCGTCCGCAGTCTGCAAATGCGACATTTATCCCAACTTTTCCAGAAACATCCGGGTCTCGTCATCGTTAGTCCTACGACTCCGAATGCGGGCTGGCCTATTGATCCGAGGGAGCTAACTCATGGGTCCAGTGATGCAAATAAGCAGCTCAGGAATATGGAGTATGTGTGGCTGGCGAACTTTACTGGCGTCCCTTGTATTCAGTTCCCTGTAGGCTTTGTGCAGGGTGTCAGGGGCGAGGGCAAGGTTCCCGTGGGGCTAAGCGGGCATGGGGAGTGGGGTAGTGAGGATGCGTTGATTGAGTTTGGGTTTGATGGGGAGAAGTATTTGCATGAGGGGGTGAAGGGGGGTAGGGTGATGCCTGGTGGGTGGGTGGATGTTTTGAAGAAGAAGAAGGCGGCGGCGTAGTCATGGGAGCACGTTCTTTTTTCTTCTTCCTCTTTTTTCCTTCTTTCGGTCAACAGCCGTTTGTTCGTTCGCTGGGAAGGTCTTTCCGGTGAAAAGGAAAAGAAAAAAGGAAGAGGTGATGAGTAGGGCGGTGAAACGGCGCCAGGCATGGGCAATTTCTTCTCAACACCAGAAATAAGATTTTTGTACAAGATGATTTAACTTTGTATGCACATGTTTGTTTATAAACTAGCCAAAATCAACTAACCAACCAATCAGACTATTGCCTTTCTTTCTCTTTCTCTCTCTCTCTCTCTCTTTCTTAAGCTCTTTTTTTTGTGTGTGTCCTCCGTGCCAAACAAAATACAAAACCCTCCCCCTGGTAAACAGAACTAGACTGGGAAGAATATAAGGTTTGAAGTATTTAGAGAGAAGAAGAAAAGTATAGAGGGGAAAAAAAAGCCTTGGGTAGCGCAGAGTATAGGTATATGTGTACGATGGAAGAATGGCAGAGATGAAAAATAACACCAAGATAGATATGGCTGTAGCGGTGGGAAGAGAGAGAGAACATCATGACACCATTTTATATGTACAATACAACATTGCGTTCTTTACAATCATTGACTTCAAGAACGCGCGCGAAAGAAGAACAACAAAAAAAAAACAGAATGGAGCGGGTTAAATGGTGGATGGTTTGTTGATCAGATTTGTGGTACAGTAGGTAGAAAAAAACTCTTAATCATCAAAATTCTGCTTCCCTGGTATAGAATTGAACAATTCGAAAGAAAAAGGGTGGGGGGAGTCATTATCCCCCATCTTCAAAGGCAAAACAAAAACACCTTGTTACGCCAATAGTTTCCCCATAACACTTTCTCCCGCTCTCTCTCCGTGACTGGATAACAAAAGACAACCAAATAACAAAAGGGGGCGACCGCAGATTGTAGCTGAGCCATGGTGGTATATTCGCAAAATGTGCTGGCAACGGAGAGCAAAAAAAGCTGCGATAAACCCCATCCCGACATATCGTAGCCAGAACCCCCCCCAAAAAAAGACGCAGTTGATTTTGTTCGTCAAATGCCCAGGTGGGGATTTGTTGAGCCAAGATGGAGGAAAGCTGGAGAATGCTGAATTGCGAATATTGTTGATGAAAAAAAAAGACATGAACGCCGGATTTGCCCCATTTCCTGTGCCGCTATGCAAAAAGATGCTCGTAAACGCGGTTAATGCGATGTTGTGTCGTGCGCGAAAGGTAGAATAGATGTGATGGTAATGGTAGTATTGGTAGTGATAATGGTCGAGTCAGTAGGTGAGACAAAAGACCATCATGATAGCGTGGTAGTGTGGATTCGATAGGCGGGTGGTGTCCATGATGCGTCGGGGGTCAGGGGGAAGGCCGACATTGTGTAAGCTCAGGGCGGGGGTGTGAGCGAGTTGGCGCTCTGATTGTTATTTGATGATTCGGCCTTTACCCTTGACCTTTGAGGCTTTGGCCGACGTCAGCTTACTTGTCTGCATGAGCTCGCCAATATATCTGGGCTAGTTAGCAGTGCAGGGCGACAGCAGTAGACAGTAGGGAGATACGCACGACTGTAGGAACTTGTTGCCGCCCTCGAGCTTCTCGTGCTCGGTCTTGACCACTTCGACACGATCGACGATTTCCATGAGGCTGGCCTGAAGGGCTTTGGCTTGCCTGGCAGAGGGGTTAGCTCGATGCAGGATGCAGGTGGGGGTGTGTTGCTCGCAGGCTTGGGGGCGGCCTACTCTATCAGGGCTTGCCGAGCATCCTGACCCATCTTCTCGATTTCTTCGCTACTCCGGCGAGGGCTCATGGTGCGGGCGTCGCCGTCGTCGTACTCCTCCTCCTCCTCCTTCATCTCGACGTTGGGGCTGTCGCGGGGTATTATGATGGTGCCGCTGGATTTTCTGCTCCCTAGACGGGGTCGCTGGAGTGTGGGGTCGCTCTTCATGTCCTGGTCGCTGACGGAGGAGTTTGACGATGAGGTTGACATGTCGTCGGAGTGGTAGCTGGGGTGGCCTTCGTCTTGGGTTGAAGTAGGCGGATACTCAGAGACGGAAATGTGTGGGTTCATTGCAAGAGACAGTATAGTGCGGCTCTGAGGGTGTAGGTCTGAGAATGGAGCCAGGTGGGCGAGTGTCGGCAAGAGTATGCCGTGGGTGGGTGGGTTTAGGCCAAGGCCAAGCCACACGGATGAAGGATGCAAGAGGGGTGGGCCGCTAAAAGGCCGCTAACCAGATGATGCTTCAGGGTCTTCCGAGACGATAATCCCTGTGTGCCTATGTCCCTGTACGTGGTAGCGTGGAATGTCTGGGAGAAGGTCGGGCGTGCAGCAAAGACGGCCGGGGGTGGTGGTGGTGGCGGCGGCGGCGAAATGCTCAATTGCGAAGGTGCTATGACTACAGCCCACGTATAATGCTGCGCGCTGAAGAGGCGGGTTTTTTTTCTCTTGCGGGCTGCAGCCGACAACAGTGCTGTCCTCCACAGGCGATGGGCCTTGCGCTGGCTTGATCGGCAGGGTGATGAGGAGCGGTCAATTAGCGTATTAGCGTACAAGGTGGCCGAACTATGTGTGTATGTATGTGTGTATGTGTGTGTGTGTGTGTGTCTGTGTGATGAGCCGACAAGGGCAGCAGTGAAATGGCAGGGCAGGGCAGCAAGAAAGGCCTGGGGCGTGGTTGGGGCAACGCTGTGTAGTGAGGTGGTAGTGGTGGTGGTGGTGGTGCAGAGTGGAGAGGAGCAGTGGAGGGAAACAGTGGACCGGGGCGAGGTTGTGATTTTTCTGCCTGGAGAATGGAGACGGCCAGCATGAGGCCGGCGGCCGTGACCATGGTGCCGCTGATTACTGCTCGACCCTCGCTGGCGGCGGCCGAGTGTGGCATGACGTCGTCTGCGCCGTGCGAGACATGGCCGCGATGATCAGTTGCCTAATTGGGCCTCGTCCCACACGCAATGCGCACACCACGCACGGCTCCTGGGTGCGGGCGGCTGACATCATTCACCACTGCCGCCGTTCCGTCATGCGCCAATAGCCATCATCGATGTTGGACTGTGTGTGAGTGTGCGTGTGTGAGTGTGTGCAGCGTGCGGCGTGCCTGCATCCACAACTGCCCAAAGACATCTCATCCCCTCATCCACGACTTTGCGACTATGCAAAAAAAAAAAAAAAGTCTGTCTGCCCTCACGCTCCAACACTCTAGCACAGATGCCATCAAATCACACACACACGCTGGCCGTCTGCCCTCGTTGGCCGACTCCTCGCCCAATGCTGGCCGTGTTGTGGGCCGGCCTTGTGTTCACGCGCCCATCAGGCCTCGCTGATCCTTCTTTGTTTGCCAGCCGTTTCGTCCAGCATGAGCGTGCAAGCATGCAAACCAAATAGATAAAAGATCGGCTAAGAGGACCCTGCGGCGGCGTTGGCCTGCCACTTTCGCAACCATGGCATTCGCACTTTGCCGTTGCTGTTGCCGCCAACCTGTACACGAGTACCCGCTGCCAACCTCTGCCTGCAGCCATGCCGCACCGTGACATGGGGCGCTCACACAGCGGACGCCTGCCAGCTACCAGCTACCACCTGCCAACTGTCAACGGCCGCGCATAATGGGCAAAGGGGGAGGGGGAGGGGGAGGGGAGGGCCCGCCGCCTCCGCCGCCGCTGCTGCTGCTGCACCGCGACAAGGCTGCCCATCCTATACCACAACCGCCCGTCCTGTTTGATCACCCCCCTTGCCTCTGACCGACCCCCCTCGCCCTCTCTTTATTCGACAATCGTTGCGCCGAGCCAAGGCCACAGTCCTCGAGCCCTGACCACTGGATGGGAGACATGTCCCGCCTCCGCCGCATCTGGCAGCACATGTCGCACTTGACTCCCACAAGCTGTCCTCTGGGTTTGGGAAACGGCGATCGCCACACTCATGACGTACAGCCCGCACGCCGCCTCTGCTCTCACTGGCTTTCCCGCCCCCAATCATCAATACGTCGTTTCAGCTTGCACTGCTCCACCACGCCGGTGCGATCCGCATCTCGCCAAGCCGTGTTGGAGGTGTTGGAGATGTACGCCCAACGCTCAATAGGTCACCGCTGTTCTGTCCGTCGACGATCCTTCGGGAATACGGCTCTTAGAGGGATAGAAGCAGCAATGAACATCATTCTTCCGCGGCTATTCGTGTATACGCGGCAACATCCGGTCCGTGACCTGACTTTTGCTTGCTGCTGATTCGGTCCGTCGCCAGCCATGCTGTACAAGTCCAATGCGCCTGCGCTCATTCTACCACGCGTCTGCCTCGCCAGCGTAACACCTTTGTATTGACCCCCCCGACGATCACTACGGGGTCGTCGAGAGAGGAAAAAAAAAGAGCCTCTGCTGCAGGGAGGACACTTCCAGAATACGCGAGTCCCAGGAATCTGTCGCAATGCTTAGCCTACGCAGGACGGATGCCCGGTTCCCACAAGTCAAGGAGAATTGTGCATCAAAGTGCGTGGACCCCCAGTCCTCTCCTCCCACGCTACCCCTCTACCAAGCTTCCTGTCGTATTCCGACATTATGCCATCACGACGTCTGGTTTGGTTCATTTTCCTGTCCCTCGTTTACTGATTGCACCTTTGCTCCCCGTCTGCATTGCATCATCGATACTCCTGCATAGTTTCCACTTTTCCTTCTTCGGTGCTTCTCCCAGAAGCTGGTACCTGAATCATGTTTCCTGCTCTATCAAGGTTCCACCTGGGACACGTAACCCGCGGATTGATATCGGTCCGACACCTCATCGCCAAACTCTGCACCGCAGCAGAGTAGATCGTGACACTTCATGATACCTACAACCATCGGGTATTGAATATTTCCACATCAGGTGGCTGCCTACTTTTTCAATCAAAGTCTGAACATGCCGTTGTTGCGCCGTTGCGCAACCAGCTGTTCACTTTCTGGCTCAACGTCCGGTAGGGGTAAGGCTGCACCCAACGGCCGCCCTTCGGAGAGTCCCGCACAATGTGTCGCAAACTAAGGCCAATAATAATCATGTCGGAAACGCGATGCAAGTCACCAACCTCTGGGATCGATCACGAGGCCTGAAAGAGCTGGAAGGAATACACCGACATAACCCCCGATGACGACGCGTCCTATATGACTCGATATATAGTCATTGCGAACATTTCACAAAACTCTCCGATGGTTGTGGGAAGAAATAAACGACTGGAAATCGATGCGTACACATGGTTCGATTTTTCTTCTTCTTGTAATATTTTAGTAATACAACAGTAAGCCTTGTGTTCATCTTGCTCACCACACGAGTGCGCTACGGACTTCCGCAAGGCTATCCTCTATCCGCGCATTCAGGCTGACGACCACTTTGCCGCGCACTATAGAGCCGGATTTGTCTCGTATCGTCTATGCAGATGGCTGGTTTTGAACATTTGCAATTAAATATTTCGTTTTTTTTTTGTTGGAGTTCATGTCTCATCTACGTCTGAGATGGCTCATATCGCTGATATGACCCCGTCACGCGGAAGTACTTGAAGCACACTTCGGCCGCCGCCGGACCTTATCGCTTCGCCCTTTCTGTTACTCAAGCCTTGCTCTTCCCTGGCTGAAGATCACCACTACCCCGCCGCAGTCTGCAGGACGGAGTTGATGCGGGTTGAGGATAGCTGTGTCGATCATGAAGCAGCGCTTTTCGCGTGTTTCCATCCGTTGATATTTCAAGTAGCGCTTGCATTGGCCACCGGTGTGTGTGGGCACCAATTGGAGAGTATTCCAGATTTCAGTGTTTTATCTGGAGAGTGCGGAGACGATTAACCAGGCAACTTAGCATTGATTCTATATCTGTTACTCGGCGGCTGGCAAGATGCCACTATTAGCCTTTCTTCCGGTGAACTATAAACAAGGGGGTACACTTGGCCCAGATTGCGTGCTGGACGCTCAAGACACCAGTTTTCCTAGAAGCATCTCAAACGCCGCCTGTGTTCTCGCATTATTGAATGCCGTGGATAGGCCGTTTCATGTTCTCGAGTAATCAAGCATGACTTGCCTCCTCGGCATTGCGTCATTCAAGTCAGAATCATGGCCCAAGCTCAAGCTGGTTCTGATCACACTGAACAGTACAACTTTAGCACCGCAACTGGTGCTGCGGGAAGCCTTTTTGCGCGGAGACGCCCTGTTTTGCTTATCTGATCGACCATTGATCTCTCTGCTGTTGCTGAGTAAGAGCTCGCAGCTACCCCACCATGCACGGCATCCTCGAGCTCTCGCTTCAGCTCCTCAGCTCATTCCAGCCGGCCAATCTCGGTGCGTAATCTTAGGCCGACCAGCAACTTTGCTTTTGTGTACGCTTCTGCGCTTCGTGGCAAATTGGCTAATTCGGAGGAGGTCGTTCCGGAATTCAAGTACCTCTGCAAGGCCAAGATCATGTGCGGCGTAAGTACTACGATCCTCGTCTGACTTGACATGGTCATGACAAGGCCATAGTCACACGGTTGAGCGTCAACTGATCGTGTCGCAGCTACACCAGCAACAAAGTCCTCTGGGCTTCCAGACTATTTTGTGACTGATGACGGGCACTTTCAAGGTCCTACCCAGACCGGCTCAGCCCCGTTTCTCGCGCAGACCAATCTAGCGCCCTTTGCTGGAGTGTCGTACATACCCAACACCCCTCTTGAGACCCAAGTCCCTATTGCTGGCAATGTGGACAACAAGAACATCTTCCAGAGCCTGGCCAACATTAGTCCTTACTTTCCGAATCCGCGCGGCTTTGGGGTCAACGAGTACCCAGTACCTGCTGGCACCAATGTAACATGGCTGAACATGGTACATCGGCATGGTAGCCGCTACCCCGAGGTATCCGGGGAAGCCGCAGAGAGGACTCTGGGTAAGAAACTCGCCGATGCAGCAGGCAAGTTTACCGGATACGGGCCACTTTCATTTCTCAACGACTGGAAGTTCTTGCTGGGTGCCGAGATTTTGGTTCCGAACGGGAAACAGGAGCTATTCACGTCGGGTACATTGCACTATTACCAATACGGCCATTTGTACCCGAACAATGGGAGCAAGATCGTTGTCAGGAGTACTACGCAGCGGCGCATGACGGAGTCTGCAGAGTACTTTTTGGCAGGCTTCTTTGGGTTGAGCTGGCCGCAGAACGCCACACTAGAGTTGGCTATCGAGGCACCTGGCTTCAACAATACGTTGGCTGGTTACAAGCAATGCAATCACTCGGGCTGGCACGCGGCTCGTGGAGGTATACGTGCTGTCTCATCATGCCTGCTCATACTGACGCTATGTAGCCCTCATGGAGTGGATTGGTGTGTACCTCCACGACGCCCATCAGAGGTTCAGAAGCAATATTACTGGTGACCTCGACTGGACAATCAGTGACACTTGTAGGTCAAATGATGTGGATTCGGTATGCTACTCTGACACTCCCCAGACAACGCTCAAGCCCTGTGCTCGTACGAGACCATCGCCCTAGGCTTTTCTCACTGGTGTGGTCTATTCACTTACGAGGAGTGGGAAGGATACGAATATGCACTTGACGTTGCATTCCAAGCTGGAACGGGCTTTGGATCTCCCGTCGGTCGAGCAATCGGCATTGGTACGACTGTTCCTACTGGCATGAACCAACGACTAACTCTGCCCAGGCTACGTCGAAGAAGTCCTCGCCCGGATGCAACACCACGTCATCACTTCTCCCTCGGCCCAAATCAATGTCACTCTTGACAATAATACTGTCACCTTCCCCGTCGACCAAAACCTAAACCTCGACTTTTCTCACGATGCAGGCATTCTAAGTATCCTCGTCGCATTTGGCCTGACACAGTTCAACGACGTATTACCAACCACACACATAAAAAAGGACCGCGAGTTCATCCTCTCGCACCTCCAACCCTTTGCTGGACGTCTTGATATTGAGGTGATCAAAGCACCTGCGCCTGTGAATCCCAGACGAGGTGACAAGAACGTGTACCTTGATGGCGAGCCTACCAGCTACGTGCATTTCATACTCAACCAGCGGACTATTCCGCTAGGTAAAAGTCACAAGGAATGCGGCGACCGTGATGATGGATGGTGTGAGATGGAGACGTTTCTCAAGGTGCAGAGGAAGCAGATTGAGCTTGCGAATTACGACTACGCTTGCTTTGGAGAGTACGATGACCCGGCATATGGCGATGTTGTAGACGGAAGGCCAGTGGCTTAATTGTAATTTAGTTATAGGTGTGGGTGTATATAGTAAGGAGGAATGTGTCATACTGCTACATCATTGTTGTAACGAACAAGTCATTGAGAGAGAGAGAAAGAAAGAGAGCTTTGTCTTCATGACTCAAACTTCCCCCAATACCAGTGGCCCATGCCAATCCCTCCCCTTCCTTCCCCCACTCTCTCTGCATTTACCCAAACAAGTCACATACACCGAACGAAACATGGATCAAGTCTAATCACCAACACATATCGACATGCAAACAACCCCCCCCCCCCCCCCCACCAAAAAAAAA
>Ga0265798_10004399_pt1 | contig 19472 bp, 15 predicted proteins | sample P3T30metagenome_FD_192430 | JGI IMG/M metagenome (GOLD analysis project Ga0265798, IMG submission 192430) | Plant litter microbial communities from East Loma Ridge, Irvine, California - P3 T30 | ecosystem: Environmental > Terrestrial > Plant litter > Unclassified | place: USA: California... | reverse complement strand
GGGGTGGGGCCTCGGCCCCACCCCGGCATACACCGTCATCTACACCGGGAAATTACACCACGAGCGCGGACGCTACCCAGCGAACGCAAGAACCCGATCGTCCATATCATCATCCGCGCGGAGCGCGGGCTCAGCGATCCTGAGTGGTGGATAGCGATGATGGGTGCGCTGGAAGAAGCCGGACTACTTCCTGACCGTGAACAGTATCGTCGCGGCGAGTCGGCGCCGCGGCATCCTGTGCCAGGGCCGCGGCTCCGCGGCGAACAGCTGCGTCTGCTTCATGCTCGGCATCACCTCGATCGACCGATCAAGCACGAGCTGTTGTTCGAACGCTTCATCTCGGGCGAGCGCCGCGAGCCGCCCGACATCGACGTCGACTTCGACTTCGACTTCGAGCATGAGCGCCGCGAGGAGATCATCCAGTGGATCTATGAAACCTACGGCCGCACCCATGCCGCATTGACCGCGGTCGTCACCCGCTATCGCGCACGGGGCGCGGTGCGCGAGGTCGGCAAGGCGCTGGGCCTCCCCGAGGATCTCACCAAGGCATTGGCCGGACTGGTGTGGGGCTGGAGCCAGGAAGGCGTCGGCGAGAAACAGGTCCAGTAGCTCAACCTCAACATGGATGACCGGCGCCTGCGGCTGGCGCTCGATCTCGCGAGGCGGCTGATCGGCACGCCGCGCCACCTGTCGCAGCATCCCGGCGGCTTCGTGCTGACGCACGACCGGCTCGACGATCTCGTGCCGATCGAACCTGCCGCGATGGTCGACCGGCATCCTCGTCCGCCAGAAGCCGGGTTCGGCCAAGGGCGTGCTGTTCATCACCATCGAGGATGAGACGGGAATCGCCAACGGCATCCTGTGGCCCGACCGCTTCGAGGCACAGCGCCGCACCGTGATGTCGGCGGCGATGATCGGGATGAAGGGGCGCGTGCAGAAGGAGGGACAGGTGATCCACGTCATCTGCGACCGAATTATCGACCATGGACCGCTGCTCGCGCAGGTCGGGCAGATGGATTTCCCGCATGCGACGGGGCGCGGCGATGGTGCGCGGCATGCGGGCTCGCCCGACCGCGGCGACGCCGGTTGGAAGCCCGGCCCACGCGACAGCTCTTGGTCGCCGCATAGCACGGGCATGGATCCGGAGGATGGGAAGCGCCGAATGCGTGGCGAACGTCCGCGACCAGCGCCGCTCTAAAAGGCTCCACGCCATCCAGGTGCAGCGGGATAACGGACCTCGCGAGCACCGATTACAACAGATAGGATCGGCTGGCTTTTCGGGCATAAGCGGACGCTGGGGCAGTCGTGCCACCCTCCAGCAGTTGATCGAGGATCTCACCTTCGATTGCGGCAAGGTCGCTATCGCCATGGCGGCGCGGGTGCGGTGCGGGAACGGCGATGTCGCGGGTGATGCGGCCATGTTCCATGATGACGACCCGGTCGCCGAGTGCAACCGCCTCGGCCACGTCGTGGGTGACGAGCAAGGCGGTGAATCCCTGGCGGCGCCAAACGTTCTCCAGCAAATGCTGCATCTCGATTCGGGTCAGCGCATCGAGCGCACCGAGCGGTTCGTCGAGCAGCAACAGGCGTGGGCGGCTGACCAGCGCGCGCGCGAGTGCGACACGTTGGCGCTGCCCACCGGATAGCCGCGCCGGCCATTGCTCCGCTTTGTCCGACAGCCCGACCAGATCGAGCGCCTCGAGAGCTTGGTCGCGTTTTTCCTGTACCGATCCTGCGGCACCCACTGCCACGTTGGCGAGCACATGCTCCCAAGGCAGGAGCCGAGGTTCCTGGAACACGACGCGGGTTCGGCCGCGATCCAGATCGATCGTGCCGCGATCAGCCGGCTCCAGGCCGGTGATGGCGCGCAACAAGGTGCTTTTGCCACAGCCCGAGCGGCCGACGATCGAAACGAACTGGCCGCTTTCGATCTCTAGATCGAGATCGTCGACGACGCGGTTGGCGCCGAAGGCGACGCCCAGTCCCCGGATGGCGAGGCGGGCGCCGTCCTGGGTGACCGCTTCCGCACGGGGATAGGCGGCCGTAGGATGTACGCTAGCCATCTCAGGATTTTCCGTAAGTGGGGTGCCAGCGCAGGAAGCGTCGTTCGATCAGGCGAGTGGACGTGTCGGCGAGCTTTCCGAGTGCGGCATAGAGGAGGATCGCCAGCACGATGACGTCGGTCTGGCTGAATTCGCGCGCCTGATTAGCCATATAGCCGATGCCCGAATTGGCCGCGATCGTCTCGGCGACGATCAGCATCAGCCAAATCGTGCCGAGGGCGAAGCGCAAACCAATCAGGATCGAGGGCAAAGCGCCCGGCAAAATGATCCGGCGGAACAGCGTCCACCGCTCCATGCCATAGACCTGCCCCATCTCGATCAGCCCCCGATCGACCGAGCTGACCCCATGATAGGTGTTGAGATAGATCGGGAAGAATACGCCCCAGCCGACCAGCAGGATCTTGGCGACCTCGTCTATCCCGAACCAAAGGATGACGAGCGGAACCAGCGCGGGCGGCGGGATCGTCCGCAATGCTTGCAAGGTCGGATCGAGCAGACGTCGTAGTTCCGGCGCAAGCGCAGTTACGAATCCTAAAAGCAGCGCGAGTCCACCGCTTACGATCAGCCCTGTCAATGCGCGCAAGGTGCTGACCCACAGATTGGTGACGAGCGTACCGTTGCGCAGCAGCATCACGGCGGCGTCGATCACCGCGAGCGGTGCAGGCAGGATGGTTGCCGGCAATGCCCCGGTGATCGAGGCGAGCTGCCAACCTGAAAGCAATGCTACCGGCAGTAGATATGGCGTCCAGCGCGATCGTGCGATGAGGCTGCGCCGATCACGCGCGGCGGCCGCGCGCGCCGCGACCGCCCGTGGATCGGCTGCGCGGCGAGGTGGGGTGGGGGCGAGGGTGGCCATGATCATCTCCTCAGGGGTTCGGGGTCCAACCGGTCCAGGCGGCGGCTTTCGCATCGATTTTGCGGGTCAATATGCCCGCTTCGGTCAAATAATCGGAGACGCGCTGCTGGTTGGCGATATCGGCCGGGATGATGGGATTGACCGCGAAGGCGTCGTTGCCATAACGGTCCTGCATCTGGTGTACGACGCCGGGCGAGAGGCCGGTCGCGGCTGCGGTCAGCCGGGCGACCCCGTCGCGATGCGCGCTAGCCCAACCAGCCTCGTCGCGCAGCGCGTCGAGCAGCGCAATCAACGCCTTGGGCCGGTCGCGGACGAAGGCGCCGCGCGCGATATAGAATTCGCTCGCACGCAGACCGGCGCGGTCGATCTCTACCTCGCGCGCGCCGAACCGCTGCTCGGCAAGGGTACGATATGGGTCCCAGGTCAGCCAGGCATCGATCGACCGATTGGCGAAAGCGGTGATCGCATCGGCCGGGGTGAGATAGACCGGGGTCAGATCCTTGAGCGTCAAGCCGTGTTTCTTCAGCGCGACGACGGCGCTCAGTTCGGCGGCCGACCCTTTGGTGAAGGCGAGCCGCTTGCCCTTGAGATCGGCAGCGCTGCGTATCGACGCACCGTTCGGTACGATCAGCCCGCCGCTGACGGCATTGGGATAGGTATGTGCGGCGACATAGCGGAGGTCGTTACCGGACGCCTGGGCATAGGCGATCGGCGTATCGCCAACCACGCCGTAATCGACGGAGCCGGCGCGCATCGCCTCGATCAACGGCGGACCGGAGGGAAACTGCACCCAACGAACCGGAGCGATCCCCTGGGCCTCCAGCGTCTTGCCGACCACGCCACGCGTCGCTGCGACGAATAACAGGCCGCCCTTCTGATAGCCGATGGTGATACCGTCGGACTGTGCCGATCGATCACCCCCGCAAGCGCTCAGAACCAGGCACAGTCCGGCGGCGAGAAAGCTGCGCCGCTTCATTCTGCCGCTTCCGCCAGCGCCGCCTGACGCGCGCGATGCGTGGGGAAGGGCAGGCCGAGATGATCGCGCAGCGTTGTACCGTCATAGTCTTCGCGAAACCGGCCACGCCGGCGAAGCTCGGGCAGGACATGCGCGATGAAATCGTCGAGATGGTCGGGCAAATGCGGCGGCATCACGTTGAACCCGTCGGCGCCATAGCCGTCGAACCAGCTTTCGAGCTGGTCGGCGATCTGGCCTGCATCGCCGAAGATCGTCCAATGGCCGCGTGCGCCGGTCACGCGCAGATGCAATTGGCGCGCGGTCAACCCTTCTGCGCGCGCCATGCCGAGTAGCAGCACGGGCCGGCTCTTGCGTCCGTCGACTTCCAGCCAGTCGGGCAGCGGCTGGTCGGGATCATGGGTGAGCAGGCGGTCGTCCTCGAACAGTCGCGCGAGATAGCGTAGCCCGATATTGGGATGAACCAACTGCTGCAGTTCCTCGTATTTCTCGCGAGCATGTGCTTCGCTGTCGCCGACCACCGCCATCACCCCCGGCATGATCTTGAGCGTATCGGGCTGTCGGCGGTAGCGGGCGAGGCGACCCTTCACGTCGGCATAGAAGGCGGCAGCGGACTCGAGCGTCTGATGTGCGGTGAAGACGACTTCCGCCGTCGCGGCGGCAAGGTCTCGGCCGGGCTCGGACGAGCCGGCCTGTACGACGACCGGGTGGCCCTGTGGTGAGCGCGGCACGTTGAGCGGTCCGGCGACGGAGAAATGCTCGCCCTGATGGTTCAGAATGTGCAACTTGGCCGGATTCGCGAACTGCCCGAGTTCGCGGTCGCGCGGGAACGCATCGTCTTCCCAGCTTTCCCACAACCCCTTGACCACGTCGGCGAACTCGGCGGCGCGAGCATAGCGCACCTCGGGCTCGGGATGCTGCGCCAGCCCGAAATTCTGCGCCTCGGCCGCCGACGCGGAGGTGACGAGATTCCAACCGGCGCGGCCGTCGCTCACGGTGTCGAGCGAGGCGAAGAGCCGCGCCAGCAGGAAGGGCGGATAATATGTCGTCGTCGCGGTCGCCACGAGGCCGATCCGCTGCGTGCGTGCGGCGATCGCGGCTAAAAGGGTCAGCGGCTCGAAGCCGGCGACCTGCGCCACCGGGGCGATGCTGTCGGGATCGTTGCGGTCGATCCAGCCCCCCTGGCTGTCGGCAAGAAACATCATGTCGAACTTGGCCGCTTCGGCCTTCTGCGCGATCGCGACATAATGATCGAGATTAATGCCGGCGTCGGCGGCGGCGCGCGGATGGCGCCACGCCGCGACATGGTGGCCGGTCGCCATCAGAAAGGCGCCAAGACGAATGTGGTCGGTGCGTTTGGTCATTGCACGTCTCCGTTGGGAAAAGGGGGCCGGATGCCGGTTCAAAGGAACCGCCGGGTCACGGTGAGGCCGATCGTGCGCGGCTCGCCGAAGATCTGGTTGATGGGCGAGGCGCCGCCTGCCGCGCTGAACATGGTGGCGTAGCGCTGGTCGAAGAGATTGCGCGACCAGAGCAGCGCGGACCAGCGGTCGTCGGCGGATTTCACGCCGAGGCCTGCGTTCACCAGCGCATAGCCGGGCTGCCAGAAATAGATCGACCGCGGATTGACCAGGTTGGTGCGGCTGCGGAATGCCGTATTGACGTAAGCGGTCAACGCTACCCGATCGGATACGGGACGGTTGATGTCCACGCCCCCCTGGAGCGTCCACCGCGGCGCGTTGCGGATTTGATATCCGGTCAGCGACAACGTCGTCGCCGCGGCGGCGACACCCTGCTGCGTCGCCAGATAAGCCTGATATTCGAGGGGCGCCGGTGCCGCTTCGTAGGAGAGATAGCGCGCGTCATTGTGGGCCGCGTTGAAGCTGAGCGTGTACCCGCGCACGGGCTCCAGCGCGGTTTCCAAATCAACGCCGCGCAACCGGATCTTCCCGACGTTCGCCAAATAGGTGCCGAGCACCGGCTGGCTGCGATCGACTTGGGTATCCTGATAGTTCTTGATCGTGTCGGAATAGAGATTGACGTTCGCGGTCAACCGTCCGTCCAACCAGCGCCCTTTCAGACCTGCCTCGAAACCCTGCGAGGTTTCGGGCGCGATGATGAGCACGCCGGCCTGCGCCGCGGTGGCGGCGGTGTTCACCGCCCCCGATTTCTCGCCGTAACTCGCGACCGCATAAGCGTTCAGATGGTCGTTGATCTTCCATGCCGGATTGATCAGCCAAGACCAGGACCCGTGCCGTACCGCTGTGTCGAGCGTGTACGTCGGCCCGGTGATCGCCGCGCGGCCGGCGGCATAGCCGGCGAGGCCGTTGGTCAGCTCCTGCGCGCCGAAGGATGAGCCGGCCACGGTGGCTGCTTTGCGCTCGTTGGTGTAGCGCAGCCCGCCGGTCACGGAGAGCGCCGGGGTGAGATGCGCCGTCGCCTGCCCGAACCCGGCCAGGCTATCGATCTTCATCCGCCCGTCCCGATCGACCTCCAGATCGGCGAGTACCCCGGACGGAACGGTCGGGCCGAGGAAGAAGGCACTGGCGTCACGATAATAGATCGTGCGTAGCCGGCTGCGGAGGTCCTCGTGCAGATAATAAGCGCCGATCGTCCAGTCGAGCAGGCCGCCCTTGTCGGAGGCGAGTCGAAGCTCCTGGGTATATTGATCGACGTCGACGTCAAAGCCATTGCGCAGGATCGACAAGGGGCTTCCGTCACTGTCGTTGTACGGCCGGAAATACATCCGCCGCCACGCCGAGACGGAGGTCAGCGTCGCGTCGCCGACGTCGATATTCGCCTCGTTGGACAGGCCGTCCACGCGCGAGGCCAGCCGCCCCTGCGTGTCGAGATTGGCGTTGTCGGGCGCGCCGAAGCTGGGTGTATATCCGAAGACGGTCTTGAGCTTGCTCGACCAGCTCGCGCGTGCGCCGGTGGGATTGGCGGCGGTGACGAAGCGGCTGTTGTCGGGCTTGAGGTTATAATCGACATCGACCGTCGGCGGATACCAATTGTTATATTCGTTCGTCTCGTAATGCTCGGCGATAAGCCGGTCGCTGATCCCCTCGGCCGGGGTCCACAGCAACTGGCCGCGGACCGACCACCGGTTGTTGTCGAGATATTTATGACCGTCATAGGCATTGGTGATCCAGCCGCCGCCAAGGCTCCCGGCGTAGGTCAGGCGATAGGCGAGCGTATCGGTAACCGGACCGGTCGCATTCACGCGGAGCTGTTTTAGGTCTCGTTCGCCATAGGTCGCGGCGATCTTGAGCGAACGGTCGAAGCTGGGCAGCTGCGTCTTGACCACCACCGCGCCAACCGTGGTGTTCTTGCCGAGCAACGTACCCTGCGGCCCGCGGACGATTTCGATGCTGTCGAGATCGACGAAATCGAGCCAGCTGAACCCGACGTAATTGTAGACGACATTGTCGACGATCAGCCCGACGCCGCCTTCCGCGCCGTCGTTGCTGGCGTTGCCGCCGAGGCCGCGAATATACAGGCCCGATACGCGGGTATTCTGTTGCAAGGCGCTGAAATTCGGGATCTTGATCGCGAAATCGGCGACCCGTTCCAGATGCTTGGCGCTGAGTTCCGACCCGCCGATGACCGAAATCGCGATCGGTACGTCCTGCAGCCGTTCGTTACGCCGCCGCGCCGTCACCACCACTTCCCCGTCCGCGGGCGGGTCGTCGGCTGCCGCAACCGTCGGCGCCGTCGATCCTGCGCGCTCTCGCGCGAACGCAGGTGTTGCGATCGCCAGCAGTGACGCGGCCGTCATGATGTCGCGCAGAAAATATGGCCGCTTGGTGCTGCGGTTCGTCATCGTCGTTCCCCCAATCGTATTTGATCGGCTGGCCCGTCGCCGGGCCGCCGTGCTGCTCCCATCGGTCAGCGTTCCGTGAAGCGCCGCTCGAAGGTCCGCGCGCGTTCCGTCTGCCGCGCCACTCGTTCTGCTGGAGCGAAGAGCGTCGTGCCCTTGGGCAAAAGTGCCGGCAGATCGGCGAACCTGATCAGCTTTGCCTCGACCGCCGGGCCGCCACGCGCGGGATCGACTGCGGCGAGCCGCTGCCAGCGCAGCATGACGATGCCCTCGTGCAAGCCGCCCGCGTTGATCCAATTGGCAACGCCCGGATCGCGGTTGGATAGTATGACGGTGATCGTCCCATCGGCATTGGGCACCGCCTGCGTGGCGTTCAGACTGTTCTGGTACTGACGCGGATCGGGCGTGATCCCCCAGATGCTGGTGACCGGGAAGGTTGCGTAGCGCGCGCCACCGGGATTGACCGTCGCGATGATCGCCTCGTCATCGGTGATGCGGAAATGCCCCAACGCATTGCGCTGCGTAACCAGGAAGCCGGGCTTGTCGGCGACCGCACCGGGTTGCGGGATGCTGTTCGCGGGACGTTTCAGGATCGGCGGCTGCAACTCGGCGATGCTACGCCGCACCGTGGCGCGGAGCCGTTCGATGATCTGCGCGGCCAGCGCATCATCGGTCGGCACCGGTCCCGCCGCCGGTCCCGCCACACGCTCGACCGTCAGCGTGTCGGGCAGTTCGTTGGCCCAGTCGCCCAACGTGTTGCGGATCAGGAGGAAGTGGGCACCGTCACGGATCTGGATATGGTTGCGGCGGCCAAGCGCTGGCTGGTCGTCGATCGTGATCCGATAGCGGCCATCGTCACCGACTTGCAGATCGTCATAGCCGATGTTCGCCAGCGTCACCCAGCCGTCACTGGTCTGCAGCGAATAATTGGCGTCGATCGGCCCGCGGCTGTGCCGCTGCCCGGTCACTACATAAGTTGAGCCCGGTTCGACTGGCACCAGAAAGTAAAGCGTATCGGGATTGTTGATTCCCCATCGTCCACCCGGCACGTCGAGGCCGTACCAGCGATGGGGAGGCGCCGATATCTCGATCACTTTGGGACGGCGGGGATCCGAAGCGATCGTTTGCAGCGCGGTTAGCAGCGCCAGCTCGCGGATCGACTCCGGGATTTGACGATACGTCTCGCGCAGTAAGCCCTGGGTACCGGCTTGCCACTCCTGCGCCAGAGGGCCGAGCGCCGCCTGCACATCCGGTCGCTGGATCAGGCGAAGGGCAAGCCGTTCAGCGGCGACCTGATCGTGGACTGAAGCAGACGGTTCGGCGGGTGTTGTGGCGGCAACCGGGCCGCTGGCGAGCGAAGCAGCCGTCGCGACGAAGGCCGCGCGATACAGGGCCTGCGTAATCGGGTGAGCGATGCGTGACATGCATTTTCCTGATGAGCTCTGGGCGGCGAACCGCCGATCCGACGCTTGGGGGCTGGATGCGGCCGGCCGAGCTCGACCGGTCCCGCCCCCACGTGGTCCCGCTGTCAGGCGGCAGCGGCCTGTTCGACCGGCGCCGGCTTGATCGCACGGCTTGGCTGGCCATCGATGCCCACCGGCACGTCACCGGCCACCGTGGCGCGGCGGAGATGACGCGCTTGTTTGCCGAAGTCGGCAATTGCACGATGCTGGGTCGCCCGATTGTCCCAGATCGCGACGTCACCCGCCTGCCAGCGCCAGCGTACGGTATTCTCCGGCGAAGTCGCATGGCCCTGCAGGGCATCGAAGATCCGTTGCGAATCCGCCTGTTTCAGGCCGACGAACTTCTGGATGAAATGGCCGAGCAGCAGCGCCCGCTCGCCGGTTTCTGGGTGGACGCGCACCACCGGATGCTCGGTTTCGTAGACCGTCGAGGTGAAGACCTCGCGATAATGTTTCTCGGCGGCGCTGCCGACCCCGCCCGGCTTGAGCGCCGCATAATCGTAGAGATTGGAATGCACCGCGCGCAGCTGGTCCGCCAGCGTGCGCAGCGGCGCCGGCAACGTCTCATATGCGGTAACGGCATTGGCCCAAAGCGTGTCGCCGCCGGCCTGCGGCACGACGATCGCACGCAGGATCGACGCCTGTGGATAAGCGGGAACGAACGTCACGTCGGTATGCCAGCTCGAGGCGGCTTCGCCTTCGCGGCTCTCGAGATCGAGCAGATAGCGTGACCCGCTGGCGACCGGGACCGTGGGATGCGCGACGGGATCGCCGAGCCGCGCGGCGAAGGCTTCGTGTGCGGCATCGTCCAGATCGTCCTGACCGCGGAAGAAGATGACCTTGTGGCGTAGCAGGGCGTCGCGAACGGCAGACAGCGTCCCGCGATCCTCCAGATCCCGGGTGATCCGTATGCCGCGGATCTCGGCGCCGATCCGAGCGGCGACCGGGCGGATATCGAGCGGGCTCTCAACGGCCGCCGGGTTGCCGAAGGTTTGCTGGATAAGGGTCATTATCTATCCTTTCGCGAGTAAGATGTTGAAACGGAAAGACTAACTATCGTTGGATCGGGGCGGAGCAGGTAACCGCAAGCAACGACACGACCTGCACAGGCTCGTGTCGGTCCGAACTGCCCGGACGGCATGAGAACATCACGGCGAGCGTCACCGGATATCGTCGCCGACGACGACAGACAGCAGCTTGAGATCGCCGAAACGGCGAAACGCTTTGAGTGATCATAGGCAAGACGGGTCCTTCCCGATGAGGACTGATAGTCTACTAAATTGATGGGGTATCAAGTTAATCAAAACTTCTCGCCGGCCAAGGACGGGTTGGAGCGGTAGCGTTCTGGCTGGAACCGTCAGCGGTGACGGGGCGGTGGCGCCGGTCAGGGAATTTGGCCCCTCTACAGGAGGACGAGCGCGATCTTTGTAGGGCCGGCGCGCTAGGCGATTGCCGCAATCGGGCGTGTTGCCCGCGAACATCCGGGGCGGTGCGTTCGGCTAAACCTCTTCTTTAGTCATCCCCCACAAGATCAGCATTGCCTGTAATTCATACAGAATTGCTATGTATTGAGCCGTCGAGGTTTCAGGCCGGCGAGCGGCGCGAAACAAGACGTTATGCCGTCGTGGAGATTGCGGGCGTGCGCCAGGAGGATTTGGAAAATGGCGGTAAATTGATGGTCAGACCTGCACGATCCCATTTTGCTCAGCCCGCCGCCCGGCGTGCGGGGACGTCGGCCGATGGTTCGGACATGATCGAAATTGTTGGCGGCACTTTCTTCATGGGATCCGACAGCTTCTACCCTGAAGAAGCGCCCGTCCGACAGGTGCGGGTGGATGGCTTCCGGATCGACGCGTATCCGGTGACCAACCGGCAGTTCGCCGCTTTCGTGGCGGCGACGGGGTATCGCACCGTTGCCGAGACTGCGCCGAACCCGAAGGATTATCCGGGAATGTCGGCGGCGATGGCCCGACCCGGTTCTTCGGTCTTCCGTCCGCCCGCACAGTTACGAAACCGGCACGATCATGGCCAATGGTGGCATTTCGTGTTCGGGGCAGACTGGCGCCACCCGACCGGACCGGACAGTTCGTTGGACGGGCTGGAGGATCATCCGGTCGTGCAGGTCGCTTATCACGACGCCGCCGCTTTCGCCGGTTGGGCGGGCAAGGCATTGCCGACGGAGGCGGAATGGGAATTTGCCGCCCGCGGTGGTCTGGACCGCGCCGATTACGCCTGGGGCGATACGCTGGCACCGGAGGGGCGGGTGTTCGCCAATTACTGGCAAGGCGAATTCCCGCTGGTGAACGAACGCGCGGATGGCTGGACGGGCACGTCGCCGGTCGGCAGCTTTCCGGCCAACGCCTACGGCCTGTACGATCTGATCGGCAACGTCTGGGAATGGACCGACGATTGGTATGCCGTCGTCGCTGCACCCGTACGCTCCTGCTGCGTGCCGCATAATCCGCGCGGCGGCACCAAGGCGGGCAGTCATGATCCATCCGCACCGGAATGGAAGATCGGGCGCAAGGTGCTGAAGGGCGGGTCGCATCTGTGCGCCGAGAATTACTGCCGTCGCTATCGCCCGGCTGCCCGCCACGCGCAGACGATCGATACCGGTACGACCCACATCGGCTTTCGCTGCGTCTGGCGTCCGGAAGGGCCGCGCGATCGCCCCGGCCGCGCCCGATCGGTCGCCGCGCATACCAAATCCATCATCTAAAGGGGGAAATTCGATGAAACGGAGACCATTTCGCGGCACGACCGCCCTGGCCTGCGCGCTATCAATAGCGAGCCAAGCGCAGGCGCAAGCGCTGCCATTTCAGAGCAAAGTTGGCCGGACGCTCGCCGATTCCACAGAGGCTTGGCCTGTTCCGGTCCGGGCACCCGCCGGCGCGCCCAATATCGTCTGGATACTGCTCGACGATGTCGGCTTTGGCGCAGCAAGTGCGTTCGGGGGTGGGATCAGCACGCCGCGGCTGGAGCAATTGGCGCAACAGGGGCTGCGCTATACCAACTTCCACACCACCGCGATCTGCGCGCCGACCCGCGCGGCATTGCTGACCGGCCGTAACAGCTCTTCGGTGCATGAGGCGGGCTTTTCGCATCATTCGCTCGCCGCCGGCTTTCCCGGCTGGGACGGCTATCTGCCTTCCGACGACGGAACGATCGCCGAAATCCTGCGCGACAATGGCTACAGCACCGTCGCCGTTGGCAAATATGGCGTGACCCCGGACGAGGACGCGACGGATGCCGGTCCGTTCGATCGCTGGCCGACCGGCAAGGGCTTCGACCATTTCTTCGGCTTTCTCGGCTCGCAGACCGACCAATACCAGCCTGACCTGGTTGAAGATCAGGCGCATGTCACCCCCGATGGCCGGCACCTGAGCGAGCAGATCACCGACAAGGCGATCGCGTTCATCGATCGCCAGCAACATGCTGCTCCCGTCAAGCCGCTGACGACGCCGCTGCCGCCCAAGCCCTTCTTTCTTTATTATGCGCCGGGCGCCACTCACGCGCCGCATCAGGTTCCGGCCGAATGGCGCGACCGCTATCGCGGCAAGTTCGACGCCGGTTGGGACGTCTACCGTCAGCAGGTCTATGCGCAGCAGAACAAATTGGGCGTCATACCCGCCAATGCCGTGCTGCCGGCACGTGATCCGTCGATCCAGCCTTGGTCCAGCCTGAGCCCTGCAGAGAAAAGGCTCTATGCGCGCTTCATGGAAGTCTATGCCGGCTATCTAAGCTATACCGATGCGCAGATCGGGCGGCTTGTCGATCATCTAAAGCAGATCAACCAGTTCGATAATACGCTGTTCGTCGTCATCATCGGCGACAATGGCGCCAGCAAGGAAGGCACGCTGAACGGCGATGTCGATCGTCCGCTGACGGCGAAGCCGCTCGGCGCCGCAGACAATCTTGCTCATAATCTTACGCTCATCGACAAGATCGGCACCCCGGAAGGCGTCGAAGCCAATTATCCGCTTGGCTGGGCGCAGGCGGCCAACACGCCGTTCCGCTGCTGGAAACAGGACGCCAATTGCGAGGGCGGCACCCGCAACCCGCTGATCGTCTCCTATCCCAAGTGTATCCAAGCGCGCGGCGTCCGCACGCAATATGGGCACGTCATCGACATCCTGCCAACCACGCTGGATCTTGTGCAAGTCGAGGCGCCGAACACCATCCGGGGTATCGCGCAGCAACCAATACAAGGAACCTCGCTGGCCTATACGATCAACGATGCCACCGCGCCCTCTCGACATCGTACCCAATATTAGTACATTTTCGGATCGCGCGCGATCTATCAAGACGGATGGAAGGCATCATTGGCCGTGCCCAACCCGCTGTTCGTGGGCAGCGGGGCGGCCACGGCCGGGACCGCGACGTGGCGCCTGTACAATCTGAACGACGACCCAACCGAACGGATCGACCTGTCGAAAAGATATCCCGCCAGGCTCGCCGCGTTGCAGGCGCTGTTCGAACAGGAAGCGCACGACCATAATCTCTATCCATTGATCACGTGGGAAGACGTGCAAAGTCGGATCCAGGGCGCGGTCGGTGCAGGACATTCTCCAGCCCGCTGAGGGACTGATCTTGCTCGCCGCGTCGGTGATGGCGTTTGCTGCTTTGACTTGTCAGTCTCATCGAGCTGACGTCGCCGACGAGAGCATCGCCTGCCTGCACGTTGGCCCCGACAGCACGCCGCTGGCATTTCTTACTGCAACCTTGGTCGACTCAATCGCGCCGCAGGAACGCGCTCACTATCTGAGTTCCTGCGGCGACGATATAATCCAAGAAATCCTGCTTCAAAATCTGGAACGCACCGCCAAAGAGAAATTCCTGGAAAAGTAGCGAATTTCATTGGGAGTGTCGTAAGATCCCCAATAAGCGCGATTGCCGGATCGGGTCAGATTCGATCCTTCGATGCCGATTGTCAGGTTCTTGTTGATGTCGTAATTGATTGCGGCATCAAGTCGCTCGACCGGATCAAGAAATTGATTTTGATAGGGATTGTAGTTGCTGCGATTCACCTGGCGGCGCGACTGCCAATTATAGGCCAGGCGCACGTTAAGGCCGCCGTGTTCAAAGAATCCAGTGACGTTATAAATGTATTTGGACACCCACAGATACGGGCCATATGAATAAGTAACGGTGCCATCCGAGCTAAATTCGGGAAAAGCCTGCCGTGTAATATTCAGGGTGCCATTGACCGACGCGCCAAACGATTTGAGGACGCCAGGCAGAAAGGTAAAGAAGCTCGTTGCCTGCGCCTCGATGCCACGATGACGCCCCCGACCGAGGTTACGCGGCCGCCGGACCAGAACCGGGTCATCCGGGGACGCCGGAAGATATTCCGGCAAATCCAGATACCCGACCAAGCCGTCCTGTTTCCACTGCCATACGGCAATGCTGGCCGAGCCGGTCGCGCCAAAATACCATTCCAACGACGCGTCGAGTTTGTTTGTCGTCGTGGGGCCAAGCTGCGCATTGCCTCCCGATGCGATCAGCCGTGCCGTGTTCGTAAAATCCGCCGTCAGCACCGGGTTCATCTGCTGCACGCTTGGGCGCCAGACATCATAGGTCGATGCCAGTCGCAGCTGCAATTTCGGTGTAAAACGGACAATCGCATTAACGCTCGGTAATACGTCCAAATGATTGCCGGTGCTGGTCTCGATCGTATCGGTGGTGATATCGGTGGTCGTCCCGTCCACGTCCTCCCTGGTCTTGATCCGTTGAATCGCTTTCAGCGAAAAGAAAGAGTTCACCAGCCGTGCCCCGACATCTCCTTCAATGGGAAAGAGAAGATGGACGTTGTAGTGGAACAGGCCATAGGCTGCGAACGCGCCCTCGGCCCCTTTGAATGCGGCAAACGGATCGAGTTGGGGGTAAGGATTGACGAGGTCGGGAACCTGATCCGAAAAAATGCCCCGAATGGCACTGAAGTTCTTGCGAATCGAGTCGCTATCACCAATCAGCCAATTTGCATTAGACCCGCGTTGGTAATTGGCCCCGACGGAAGTAAGTTTATAGTCTGGCAGGCTGCTGATCGGGACGCGTAGCGCGCCATATTTGCGCCACCCTTGACCGGAATCATATGTCCGACGGTTCCAGCGATATCCGATCTTTAAATAGTCGATGAAGTCATTGAACGTATTGAGCTTGAGGTCAGCTTTCAATTCCTTTTCGGCGCTTTTGGTGAAAATCTTCGCCTGTTCAAACCCATCGATATAGACATAGTTCTTTGGGTCGAGCGTATCGATATTTCTGAAATTGATGCTGGGGCCGCCGTAAGGGTCCGTGGTGTCGTTGAAGACGACATCGACCTTCGGCTGTTGGCTAAACCGAATCCAGTGGAATAACTTATCGGACTCATTGTCGGAGCGCTGATAGTTAAACCAGCTGTTGAAATCGATGCGATCGTTGTTGAACTGGACCTGGAAGCGACCGTTGTAATTTTTTGTGTTGTGCTTCCAAGATTCGCGGCCGGGGCCAATCGGGTCCGTACCATATAGCGACACCGATTTTACCAAGCGGCCATCGTCCGCCATGACGATGTTCGACAAAGCAGGTGGCGGCACGGCGCTTTCGGAATAATTGATTGGAATCCACAGCGAACTGTCAGCCCAGAGCATCTTCTGGTCGCTGAAGCCACCCTCCAGCGTGATCGCCCAATGATTGTCCGGCTTCCACTGCGCTGACGACTGGAACGCCGCGCGTTTGGACCAGCCGTCGGTGCCAGCAAATCCCACCCGGAAGGGAAGGTAGATATTCGCCGGCGTCGTGCCGGGTGATATCGACTGGCGGATGCTGGTCAACTGGCTCGGAATTTCGTTGAAGCGGGCCGCTTCATTGTATCGGACGTCATTATAGGTTCCATTCACCATGAAACCGATCTTGCCGATATTCGTGTCGGTCGTGTAACTGATCAGGGCGCTGTAGTAAGGGTTGACCTTCTTGATGCGGTCAGAATAGTCCCCCCGCGCGCTTAGCGCGTAGGTAACACCTTGCTTGAAGTCGGTGGGGCGTCGCAACGTAAGATTGATAACGCCGGTCTGACTGCCTTCGACCTGATCGGGCGTGCGCGTCTTGTAGACTTCGATACCCGCCACCAAATCCGACGAGATATCGTTGAGATATGTCGTGCGGTCGCCTGCCGAGAAGGAAGGCGAGCCGTTCACCGTGGTCATCACGTTTCCAGCCCGCGGATCCGCACCTTGCCGCCTTCGCCGCGGTCGCGCTCGATCTGGACGCCGGGTACGCGCGCCAGCGCCTCGGGCACGTTCTTGTCCGGCAGCTTGCCGATATCCTGCGCCAGCACGACATCGACGATCTGGTGGGCGTTCCGCTTTGCGCTCCGCGCGGACTTAACGTTTTCACGCAGTCCGACGACGACGATGTCGCCAGCCAAGCGCCCATCATCGTTGCTGACATTGGGTTGCGCGTCCGTCGCTGCGGGCTTGCTGGCAATCTTTTCCTGCTTCGCGTCTTTGTGATGCTTCTTGCTGGTCTTCTTTGACGCAGCCTGTTCGACCGGCTGTTGTTGTGCGGCAGCCTCGCCCGCTAGCATTATCAGCCCGATCGCCCCGATCGCTGTGCCTGCGACCAACCTCCCCTTTAACGACATATTATAACTCCCCCTGGTGCTTCTAAGTTGCAAGATAACCCCCTCGGTCGAGAATCGTATATCATTATACAATTCCGACTTGTTCAATAAAAAATGATGGGGTTATAAGACTGCTCAAGACCTGCTCGGTCGGTAGAGCGTCGCAGGTGGTAGGCGCCAAGCATATCTGTCATCGACGTTAGTGAAAAATCGACTTTAAATAAGGGGATGGGTGATGGATCAAGGGGCATTAGATGGAACCGGCGACTTTAACGTGCCGGATCGACGCCGAGCGCTTTTCGCGTTGATGAGCGGTGTGGCGGTGTGGGGCGGGATCGAGTCGGCAAAGGCGGAGGTGGTTTCGTCCGTCGACACGATTCCTTTGCAATTTGCCTTGAATCTACAATATCTTACTACGAACTTTCTACAGGTCGTGATTTACGGCCTGGATCACTTGCTGGCCGGGGATTTAATTCGCGGTGGCGAAGTGACGGACAAACCGGGCGTGCAGGCGCGCGGCATTCTGCCGGTGAAGTTCGCGGCGGCGGATCGCCGCGATAGGACGCGGTTGAACGAGATCGCCGACGAGCATTGGTGGCGGTTGAATCTCATCCGGGGTTTCTTGCGCGGCGATGCCCCCGCTCAGAAGCTGATCGACTGTTCGCCGGAGACCTTCTCGGCGATGTTCCAGGCGGCGCGCGCGATCGCAGACGGCGCGATTTTCAATCCTTACGAGTCGGTGGATAATTGCCTGCTCGCCGCCGACACGCTCATCAGCGTCGCGGCGTCGGTGTACAGCGCTATTCTACCAAGCATTACCGACGAGATCGCAACGCCGACGATGGCGTCGATCGCTGCGTCAACGGCCAGCAATGCCACGACCATCCGCTCGATGTTGTTCGACCGTGCGCAAGCCAATCCTGCTATACCGGGGATCATCGACCAGCTGGCGGCGTGGCGCGACCGCATCGACGGGACCGCGCAAACCGATCTGGGCTTGTCATCCGTTACAGACGCAAGCGGAGCAACCGTCACGCGTCTGGCCGCGTCGGACAGTAGCGGGCTGTATCTCGGCCGGACGCCGCAGCAAGCGTTGAACGTACTGTTCATGACGTCGGCGGCCGCCACCACGGGCGGCTTTTTTCCAACCGGTATCAATGGCTCGATCGTAAGCAGCGCGGCCAATTAAGCGGGCAGGGGGATATGATGAACGATTTGACGAACGTGGCACGACAGCAGTCGCGCCGATCCCTGCTCGCGTTGATGAGCGCAGGCGCGATGGCCGGCGGGTTATCGATGCTGACGGGATGCAATGATGACGTGGTGGGTTCGGAGGCCCTGCCGACGCCGACGCCCACGGCCACGCCGACACCGCCGGTGGCCTATACGCCGACCGACAGCGACCGCATGAATTTTACCTTGCAGTTGCATTATCTGCTTGCCGCATATCTGCAGATGTCATTGACGGGCGGCAGGATTTCCGCTGCCCTCACCACGGGAAGCGGCACGGCGGGTCAGGTATCCGGCGGGCGAAAAGTCACTTTCGGTGACGGGCGGGTGGCGGCTGCTACGCGGGAGGTCGCGTCTGCGACGACGGCACGTATCACCTATCTTCGGCGTTCGGTGGGCAATGCCGTCAGCGCGCAGCCCGCGATCAATATCGCGGGGGGGCAGGGGAGCCCGTTCCAGGCGATCGCACTGCCGAGCACCGCAACCGCGCCGACGACCTTCTTCGATCCTTATGCCTCGGACGGCGATTTCCTGTTGGGCGCGGTGGCGCTGTTTGCGGTGGCGACGAGTGCGATCACCAATCTGGCGTCTGGGTATTCCGCCAGCCTGCGCGGCCCGATGGGTGCGCTGTCCGCAAGCGTGGCAGCCCATGACTCTGTGTTCCGCAATGCGCTTTTCACGCTCGCCGCGCGCGAGGCCGCGGCGGGCACGACGGGCGCGACATCGCTGTTTTCGCGCGCCAACGTGATGAGCGATGGTCGCGATCAGTTCGGCGGTCCTGGCGACCGCGATCAAGGTATCGGCAGCGGCTCGGTAAACAATCTTCAGGCGAATATCGGCGTGACCGATCCCAATTATGTTGCGATCCGTCGCACGCCCGAACAAGCGCTGGGCGTTCTCTACGCCAACGCATCAGTCGCATCCTCGGGGGCGTTCTTCCCAGCGGGGATGAACGGTACGATCCGGACAAGTGGTCTAAATAGTTGAGGTGAATAGCAATAGCCGATGTGTCTTGTAATGCTTGATAACAAGATATAGGCGGGAGCCGCTTGACGCGCTGGTGACGGTCGGCCGCAGTAACTCAAATTACTGCGACCGACAGCGCCATCAAAGCTGCGCCTGCTCGATAATTCAGAGCGCCGTAGGCCGCCTCGACGCATTCGAATACGTGGCTAACTAATAATAAGAAGCTTGTATGGAAATTCCGCTAAATCTTAGCGTCGGCTACCGCCATCACCTTCTTACTGCGAAACGAGTTGGGCTCCGATAAGCGCACTTATATCAAGTCGTTTAGTTTCGGGACATCCCACCACCCCTCCCATCATTCGATCCGCAACCCGTGCGTCAGTGCGTCGAGCACCGCGTCGACCTTCGGGGTGAGCTGCCGTCGTCGCGGCCAGACGAGGTGGAGGGGGAGGCCGACGGTGGCGCGGTCGGGGAGGATCTCGACGAGCTCGCCGCGTTCGA
>Ga0265798_10004398_pt1 | contig 19474 bp, 10 predicted proteins | sample P3T30metagenome_FD_192430 | JGI IMG/M metagenome (GOLD analysis project Ga0265798, IMG submission 192430) | Plant litter microbial communities from East Loma Ridge, Irvine, California - P3 T30 | ecosystem: Environmental > Terrestrial > Plant litter > Unclassified | place: USA: California... | reverse complement strand
GTCGGAACGATCGAAATCGCCCTCCCGCCGCTCGTCGATCGCGCGGGCGATGCGGCGCTGCTCGCACGCCATTTCCTCGCGCTGTTCGCCTACCGCCACGGCAAGCCCCTCAGACCACTCGATGCGGGCGCTGTGCAGGCGATCGCGGCGGATCGCTGGCCCGACAACGTCCGCGGCCTGCGCCAGACGATGGAACGTGCTGTGCTGCTCGGCGATGGCGAGACTTACGCGGTCGGGGACCTACCGCTTTCGCCCGGCACCGCCGAGCCGCTATCGCTCGCCCCCGATCTGTCGCTCGCGCGCAACGAGGAAACGCTGATCACCGCAGCACTCGAGCGCCACGCCTTCAACGTCAGCCGCGCCGCCGCACAGCTCGGACTGACCCGCGCGGCGCTCTATCGCCGGATGGCGCGCTATGGCCTCTGACCGGATGCGAGCGGTGGTACGCGCGCTGGTGCTAGCTGCGGCTGGCGCCGGTGGTGCGGTTGCAGGCACACGCGGTCTGTACGCCACCGCGCTCCTCGCTGCGATGATCGCGATCTGGATCGCCGCACTCGACCTGGTCGATGCTGGTCAGCGCTTGCCGATGCCGGCGCCACCAGTCTCGACCCCGTCTGCTGGAGAAGAGGAACGGCGCCGTCTGACCGCCTATCTCGATCTGTCGCCTGCGCCCTTGGTCGCACTCGAAGACGGCCGGTTGCGCGCCGTCAACCGCGCCGCGCGGCGATTGCTCGGCGCAGGCGATCTGGTCGTCGATCCGCCTGAGGGGCTCGTTTCCGCGCTCGCCGACACCCGCCCCGGTCGCACCGCCACGATCGAGATCGGGCATGACACCGGCATCCGGAGCTTCGCGCTGGCCACCGGCGACCTTGCGCTGGCAGGGCGGATGACACGGATCGGCGCGCTGATCGACATCGACGCCGAACTGAAGGCCGCCGAGGCCGCGGCGTTGCGCGAGCTCGTCCAGGTTTTGAGCCACGAGATCGTCAACGCCCTCACCCCGATCGCCTCGCTAGCCGAGACCGCGGTGGCGATGCTCGACGATCCGGACCCGATGCTGCCCAAGGTACGCGACGCGGTCGAGACCGTCGCGCGCCGCGCCGCCAGTCTGCACCGGTTCGGCGAAAGCTACCGTGCGTTGGCGAAGCTGCCCGCCCCCTCGGTGGAGCGTATACCTCTGGCCGGGTTCGTCAGCGATCTGGCGGCATTGTTTACGACGAGATGGCCGGGAATCGCGTTTACGACCGACCTCCTGGACGCACCGGCCCATCTGCTGGCCGACCCGGATCAACTGACCGCGGCGCTCTGGGCGGTGCTGCAGAACGCAGCCGAGGCGTTGCACGGCTCGTTCGATGCGCAGGTCACGCTCACCATCTCTGCCTTTGTCGGCCAAACGCAGTTCACGATGACGGACACTGGCCCCGGTATTCCCGCCGCAAACCAGATCGACATTTTCCGCCCTTTCTTCACCACCAAGACCGAAGGTACGGGCGTAGGTCTGGCGCTCGCCCGGCAAATCTTCCGGGGGCACAGTGGCGATCTAAGCCTCGCTCATTCTCTCCCCGGCAACACGCGGTTCGAGGGCAATGTTCCCTCCGTTTCGTCCAGCTGAACAATCAAGGCGAATGGGACTGATAGAGGGTTTGAACACGGAGGCTAAACCAGAAGATCCACAAAGCGCAGTTCTGGGGATCTTCGGGTTCGCAACTTTCCACCCTCATTAAACGGGGCAAACGTCCGCAGCCTTGCTCGAATGATAAAGCTCGGACTACGCGGTTATATATTGTCACCTGCAGAAGGCGGCTAAGCGACTATTGCGTGCCATCCGAGCCCCGAGTAATCAGCGGGGTGCCCTGAAGATCCAGGCTGTCACATGCCGCATCGGGTCTTGAAAAATCGCCGCTTACGCAAGTCCGATCAAGGTTTCATCCCCAGCGATGGCAAGCGCACCAGACAGATCGCCGATGTCCAGCGACGCGCGCACCGAAGACGTCGCATACGTCGCCCACATCGCGCGGCCCTATCTCTAGCCGTCCAGCGCCGGTTTGCTGCTTCTCGCATCAGGAGAACTTATCGGGGATCTCGGGGACGCGCAGCATCGCGAGGGCTGCGAGGATCATCACGACGGCGGCGAATGCCATCGTCCAGATCGGTTCGGTCGGGAAGAACGCCTTCAGCACCGACCCCATCAGCGTCGCGACCAGCAACTGCGGCAGGACGATGAAGATGTTGAACAATCCCATGTAGATGCCGAGCTTGGCCTGGGGCAGGCTGGAGGCGAGGATCGCGTAGGGCATAGCGAGGATCGACGCCCAGGCGATGCCGACGCCGACTTCGCTGACGATCAGCAGCGTCGGATCGCGCACCATGAGGAAGCTCGCAAATCCCGCGGCGCCGCACAGCAGGCAGGCGATGTGCGTTTTCACGCGACCGATCCGGCTGGCCAACCGCGGCAGTATCAGTAACGCGACCAGCGCGGCGACGGCGTTATAGACTGCGAACAGCACACCGACCCAATCGCTGCCCGCATTGTAGGCGACGCTCGTCGCGTCGCTCGACCCGTACATGTACTGGGCGACGACGGGCGTGGTGAAGATCCACATGATGAACAGCGCGGACCAGCTGAAGAACTGGACGAGCGCGAGGCGCTTCATGACGCTGGGCATCGCGGCGAAGTCGCCGACGATCTGGCTCAGCGCGTTGTCTCCATTGCCGCCGCGCGCGAGGACGATAGCCGCGAGGCTGGCGCCGCCATAGGCGACGAGCAGGCCGCCGAGCAGGTACACTTCCTTCTGCAACGCCAGTTCGGGTACGGCGACGACGACCGCGATCCCGGCGACGATCCAGGCGATGCTGGTCGCAAAGCTGCGGCTGGCAAGCGCGCGGACCGGAGCGCTGTGTGCTTCATCGCGGTTGGACTCGGCGAACGATGCCATCTGTTCGGGGCTATATTCGCGCGTGTTGCCGACCGTCCAGAGGACCGCGAGCAGCAGTGCCGCGCCGCCGAACCAGAAGCTGTAGCGCACGGTGTCGGGAACGCCCGCCAGCGCATCGCCCGACACGCCGAGATGCGCCAGCACGAACGGGAAGATTGAGCCGACTACGGCGCCGGCGCCGATGAACGCGGTCTGGAGCGCATAGCCCGCGGTGTGCTGGTCTTTGCGCAGCATGTCGCCGACGAACGCGCGGAATGGCTCCATCGACACGTTGACCGAGGCGTCCAGCACCCACAGCGTCAGCGCGGCGAGCCACAGCATCTTCGCCTCGGGCATCACGAACAGCGCGAGTGCGGCGAGGACGGCACCGGCGAAGAAATACGGGCGGCGACGGCCGAAGCGAGTCCAGGTGCGATCGCTGTAATGGCCGATGATCGGCTGGACGAGCAGCCCGGTCAGCGGCGCCGCGACCCACAGATAGGAAAGGTCGTCGAGCGATCCGCCGAGCGTCTGGAAGATCCGACTCATATTCGCGTTCTGCAACGCGAAGCCGATCTGGATGCCGAAAAAGCCGAAGCTAATGTTCCACAGGCCGGCAAAGCCCTGGACTGGTTTCTCGGTCAAAACGCGGCTCTCCTGATCGGTCGCCACTTGTTTGCGTAGCGATCTGACGGACCGGCTTGACCCCAAGCGACCGGCAAAACAACTATGCATACGAATACCTTGCCCCGCCGCGCCGCCACACCGCATGAAGGCCTGCATGACCCAACCGCCGAAAACCACGCTTCACCTCCAGGGCCAGGAGCAGCACCCGCTGATCGCGATCGACGATTTCTGGCCGGATCCGGATGCGCTGCGCGAGGATGCGGCGAGCCTGAGGATGGCACCGATCGGCCCGCATTATCCCGGTGTCCGCGCCGAGGTGCCGCTGCGCCTCGCCGAGATGATGCGACGCCGGATCGCGCCGCTGTTGGCGGAGCATTTAAGGCTCGATCCGGCGCCGGCGGTGTCGGAAGCCTATTATTCGCTCGTCACCACGGCACCTGGCGATCTCGCGCCGATCCAGCGATTGCCGCATTTCGACGGCGTCGAGCCGGGGCGGATCGCAGTGTTGCTGTTCCTGGGTCACGGCGAACAGGGTGGCACCGCCTTCTACAGGCAGCGCGCAACCGGGTTCGAGAGCATCGACGCCTCGCGGCTCGACCGGTTCAGGACGGAACTGGAAGCAGGCGTGCAATCGCACGGCATGCCCGAAGCGGCCTACATCGCCGGCGATACGGCCTTGTACGAACGCATCGCGGTCCAGCCCGCCTGTTTCAATCGCGCGCTCGTCTATGCCGGCAACACGTTGCACTGCGCCTATCTGCCGCCGGACGTGACGCTTAGCCCCGATCCGCTGGACGGGCGGCTGACGCTCAATTTGTTCTTGTTTGACGACTGAATGCGCATGCGTGATGGGGTAGTGAGCCCGCATAATTCCAACACCCGTACCTCCCCGGCGAAGGCCGGGGCCCAGTTGAGGAGCACTGAGTAAGGGATCGCCGTCTTCATCAGTTCGGTTTGCCAACTGGACCCCGGCCTTCGCCGGGGAGGTGGTAATGGTTGGCATCACGGCTGTTTCGCGCCTCCCGCCCGTCGCCTGTGGCGCTACCACCACGTCGCGGCAGAGGGTTGTCGTCGCTAGGCCCCGCTGCTCGCGCGGATCACCAGGCGGGTCGGCAAGGGCGAGTCGTCGGACACTTCGCCGCGCAGTTTCGCCAGCAACGTCCGTACCAGCGCCTCCCCTGCCCGGCGCGCGTCCTGCGTCACGGTCGTCAGCGGCGGGTTGGTGAGTTGCGCGGAGGCGATGTCGTCGAAGCCGACGATCGCGACGTCGTCGGGGATCGATCGCCCCGCCGCCGCCAGCGCGCGCATTGCGCCGATCGCGATGCTGTCGCTCGCCGCGAAGATCGCGTCATAGTCGGCGCTGCGTCGCGCGAGTTCGGCGATCGCGTCCTGTCCGGCATCTTCGGTGGTGATCGCATCGACCTGCAATGCGTCGTCCGCCGTCAGCCCCGCAGCCGCCAACGCGTCGAGATATCCCCGATAGCGGTCCTCCAGTTCGGGGTACCGCCCGTCCGCTGCGCCCAGGAACGCGATGCGCCGTCGGCCCCGCGCGATCAGGTGCGCGGTCGCCGCCTCGCCGCCGCCGCGATTGTCCGAGCCGACCGTGATCCCGGCAGGCCCCGTACCGACCGCGCCCCAGCGCACCACCTTGGTCCCCTGCTCGGTGAGGTGATCGAGGCGCGCGCGATAGGCCTCGTAATCGCCGTAGCCGAGCAGGATGATACCGTCCGCCTTGCGGCTGTCCTGGTAATCGACGTGCCAGTCGCCCGACAATTGCTGGAACGAGATCAGCAGGTCGTAGCCGGCGCGGGCACAAGCGTGCGTGATCGAGCCCAGCATCGACAGGAAGAACGGGTTGATCGTCGACTCGTCTTCCGCTGGCTCCTCGAAGAACAGCAACGCCAGCGTGTTCGCCGACTGGCTGCGCAGCGACGAGGCGTGCTTGTCGACCGCGTAGTGCAGGCTGCGCGCGATCGCCTCGATCCGCTGGCGAGTCTGCGCGTTGACCGACTTTGATCCGCGCAACGCCCGCGACACGGTCGGCTGCGACACGCCGGCGAGTTGCGCGATGTCGAACGATGTCGGGCGGCGACCCATCGTCAGCGCCCTTGCCGGCGCCACTGGGGGCGGGCGTGGTCCTGAGGAGACACGGTTTGCATGAAACAGTGAATACGTATGCCCGTCCCTTTTGCAACGCCTCCACCCGAAATATAGCCGTGTTGCGACACCCGACGCGTCAGCACGACGTCGGGGATACCAAAACAAGCAATTGAGGATGCGCGGGATTATTCTCGCCTGAAGGGGATTTCATGAGCCAGTCTATTCCGTGCCGCCTGCGCGTCGCGTCCGGCATTTCCGCGCATGGCCGCCTCGCACTGCAAGTCAGCGCGACCGCGCTCGCCGCTGCTCTGATGCTGCCAGGCCAGGCTGCGTTCGCGCAAGCGACGCCCGGCACCGCGAATGCCAATCCGACCGCACCAGCACAGGTCGACGCGGTCCCGACCGTCGCCGCGCCGACGCCGCAGCCCGCCGATGCCGTGCCGCCCACAACCCAGGACGATGCCGCCGGCGGTGATGAGATCGTCGTCACCGGTATCCGCGCCGGCCTGGAATCCTCCGCGAAGATCAAGCGCCAGTCGGTCCTGATCGTCGACTCGATCTCGGCCGAAGACGTCGGCAAGCTGCCCGACGTGTCGATCGCGGACTCGCTCGCCCGCCTGCCCGGCGTCACCGCGCAGCGCCTTGAAGGCCGCGACCAGCGCCTGTCGATCCGCGGCCTCGGCCCCGATTTCTCGACCACGCTGCTCAACGGCCGCGAACAGGTGACGACCGGCGACAATCGCGGCGTCGAGTTCGACCAGTATCCGTCCGAGTTCTTCAAGACCGTCAACGTCTACAAGTCGGCCGATGCCTCGCTGATCGCCGCCGGCGTCGCCGGTACGGTCGACCTGCGCATGCTGCGTCCGCTCGACCAGGCGCACCGCATCATCGCGGTCAGCGCGCGGGCGCAGATGAACGGCATCGACAAGCTCAACCCGGATGGCGATCGCTACGGCTATCGCGCGTCGGCGACCTATGTCGACAAGTTCGCCAACGACACGCTCGGCATCGCGATCGGCGTGTCGGCGACGCAGACGCCGTCGCAGGACGAGCGCTACAACGCGTGGGGCTATAGCGGCGCCGGCACCGCGACCAGCCCGTTCCTGCTCAACGGCGCCAAGCCGTACGTCCAGTCGAACGAGCTGAAGCGCTATGGCGGCGTCGCCACGATCGAGTGGCAGCCGTCCGACAGCTTCCATTCGACGTTCGATGCGCTGTATTCGCACTTCGAGGAAACGCAGATCCTGCGCGGCATCGAGTTCCCGCTGGCTGGTCAGTTGACGACACCGACCTCGCCTGGCGGAACGACCGCTACCGGCGTGACAATTGCCGACGGCTTCGCGACCAGCGCGACGTTCGGCAACGTCTTCGCGGTGCAGCGTAACGACTATAACCAGCGCAAGGCGGACAATTTCTCGCTCGGCTGGAACAACGACCTCAAGCTGACCGAGACGATCCACCTGAACGTCGACGCAAGCTGGAGCCGTGCCAAGCGCACCGACTTCCTGCTCGAGACCAACACCGGCACCGGGTTCGCCAAGAGCGGCGTCGCCGACACCGTCACCGTCAAGCAGAACGGCAATGGCACCTACACCTTCTCGCCGACGTTGGATTACACCAACACCAACATCTTCAAGCTGACCGATCCGCAGGGTTGGGGCAACAACGGCACGCAGCAGGTCGTCCAGTCGGGCTTCCTCAACCGGCCGAGCTTCAAGGACGATTTGAAGTCGCTCCGCGCGAGCCTCAACGGCGAGTTCTCGGACAGCGTCGTCAAGGGCTGGGAAGCCGGCGGCAACTACAGCCAGCGCAAGAAGACCAGCGCCTACACGTCGTACTTCCTCTGCCCGACCGGCGGCGGCACCAACTGCACCGTGGCGAGCGGCTCGCCGCTGAGCGGCAACGTTCCCAGCGAAGCATTGCTCGGCAAGAACGTGGCGCTCGATTATCTCGGCATCCCACAGATGCTGACGCTCGATCCGCTGTATCTCTACAACAACTCGCTCAACCCGGCGTTCGATGGCCGTCCGTCGGCGCTGGTGCGCGACAATGTCGTGCTCGAGAAGGTCTGGACTGGCTATGCCAAGGTCACGATCGACGGCCTGGTCGGCGACAAGCCGCTCAAGGGCTCGATCGGTGCGCAGGTGGTGCATTCGGACCAGAGCTCGACCGGCCAGATCGCCAGCGTCGTCGGCGGCGCGGTGACGATCGCACCGGTGACGCAGTCGCTGAAATACACCAACTTCCTGCCATCGGCGACGATGTCGGTCGAACTGATCCCGCTGGGCTTCGTCAAGGTCGGCGCCTCGCAGACGATGGTCCGTCCGCGTCTCGATCAGGAGCGCGTCACGCAGGACGTCGCGATCAACCTGACCAACATCGGCCAGACGCCAGCCGGCCTGTTCCCGGTGTTCACGTCGACCGGTGGCAACGTCAATCTGAAGCCGTATCAGTCGACCAACATCGATCTGTCGTTCGAGAAGTATTTCAACGGCGGCGGCTATGTCGCGCTGTCGGGCTATTTCAAGCACCTCACCGACTTCGTCGATCCGAACAACTCGCTGCCCTACGACTTCTCGGCGTTGCTGCCGGCTTTGACCGCGGCGCAGCAGGCGCAGGTAATTGCGGCGGGCCAGACGATCGGCAACGTCTCGTCGCCCGCCAATACCGGTCGCGGCGAAGTGCTCGGCGTCGAGGGTACGGTGTCGCTGCCGTTCAAGGCGATCACGTCGGCGCTCGACGGCTTCGGCATCTTCGCGAGCGGCAACTACACGCAGTCGACGATCAAGTACGGCAGCAACCCGACCGAGGCGATCACCCTGCCCGGCCTGTCCAAGTGGACCGGCAGCGGCACGATCTACTTCGAGAAATGGGGCTTCCAGGCGCGCGCGAACTATCGCTACCGCTCCAGCTTCCTCGCCGAAGTCGCCGGCCTGTCCGCGAACCCGACCTATCGCACCGCGCGATCCGAGGGCATTCTGGATGCGCAGATCGGCTATGAGTTCCAGAGCGGTCCGCTCGCGAACTTCGCGATCCTGGCGCAGGCGAAGAACCTGACCGACCGACCGTTCGTGACCTACCAGAACGACGATCCGCGCCAGGTGATCGACTATCAGCGCTATGGCCGCGACTACTATGTCGGCATCACGTATAAATTCTGATGTCGATGGCGGGGCGGTTGACGCCGCCCCGCATTTTCTCCGCAATGGCGGCACCTGACGGTTTCGAAGCGGGGACGCGGACGATGGCCAATCACCCTTTGCGTATCGTGATCGCCGGCGGCGGGACGGCCGGCTGGATGGCCGCCGCCACCTTCGCGCGGTTCCTGGAGACGGGGTACGAGATCGACCTGATCGAGTCCGACGCGATCGGGACGGTCGGGGTCGGCGAGGCGACGATCCCGCAGATCCATCTGTTCAACGACGCGCTCGGGCTCGACGAAGACGCGTTCCTCCGCGCGACCGGGGGCACGTTCAAGCTCGGCATCGAGTTCGTCGACTGGTTCAAGCCGGGCCATAGCTACATGCACGCGTTCGGCGATGTCGGTCGCGATGTCGGCTTGCTGCCGTTCCACCAATATTGGCTGCGCGCGCGATCGCTCGGGCTGGCCGGCAAGCTCGGCGCCTATTCGCTGAATACGCACGCGGCACTTGCCGAGCGGATGCAGCGGGGGCCGGCTCGTACCGCGCGGACGCTGCCGTCGATGCCGTACGCCTATCATTTCGATGCGGGGCTCTACGCGCGCTACCTGCGGCGCTATTCGGAAACGCGCGGCGTCAACCGGATCGAGGGCAAGATCGTCCGCGTCACGCGCGACGGCGAGAGCGGCGACGTCTCTGGTCTCGTGCTGGAGAACGGCACGACCGTCGCCGCCGACCTGTACGTCGACTGCACCGGTTTTCGCGGGCTGCTGATCGAGGAAGCGCTCGGCACCGGGTACGAGGACTGGACGCACTGGCTGCCGTGCGACCGCGCGATCGCGGTGCCGTCGGCGCGAAGCGAGGCGTTCACGCCGTACACCCGTTCGACTGCGCATACCGCCGGCTGGCAATGGCGGATCCCGTTGCAGCACCGGACCGGCAACGGCGTTGTCTTCTCCAGCGCACATATGAGCGAGGACGAGGCGACCGCGACGTTGCTCGCCGGGCTCGACACACCGGCGATGGCCGATCCGCGGACGATAGCGTTCCGCACGGGTCGTCGCAAGCGGATGTGGAACCGCAACGTCGTCGCGCTCGGGCTCGCCGCGGGGTTCATGGAACCGCTCGAATCGACCAGCATCCACCTGATCCAATCGGCGATCTCGCGATTGCTCAAGCTGTTGCCGGGCCGCGTCATCGCCGAGGCCGATCGCACCGAGTTCAACCGCCAGAGCGACTTCGAATACGAACGCATCCGCGACTTCATCATCCTGCATTATAAGGCGACGGCGCGCGACGACACGCCGTTCTGGCGCGAGTGCCGCGACATGGCGGTGCCCGACACGCTCGCCGCGAAGATCGACCTGTGGCGCGGCAACGGACACATTGTCCGCGAGCATGAGGAGCTGTTCACCGAAGTCGGCTGGCTTCAGGTGCTGGCCGGCCAAGGCATCATGCCGACCGGCCACCATCCATTGGCGGACGCGATATCGACGAGCGACCTGGGGGAATTCATGGACACGATCGACAAGCTTAACGCGCGCGAGGCGGGCCAGATGCAGGACCACGCCGCGTTCGTAGCCCAGCATTGCGCGTCACCGGCAGGGCTCGGCGCATGAGCATTGCCGCCGCCATCCTGCTGGCGCTGTCCGGCGCGGCCGCCGTGTCGCCCGCCGACTACCGCGCGCGCGCGCCGCAGGACGAGGTGATCTATTTCGTCCTGCCCGACCGGTTCGAGAATGCCGACCCGAGCAACGACCGCGGCAGGATCGCCGGCGATCGGCTGAAGACCGGCTATGATCCGACCGCGAAGGGGTTCTATCACGGCGGCGACCTCAAGGGCCTGACCAGGCGGCTCGATTATATCCAGCATCTCGGCGCGACCGCGATATGGCTCGGGCCGATCTTCAAGAACAAGGCGGTGCAGGGTTCGCCGGGCCACGAGTCCGCGGGCTATCACGGCTACTGGATCACCGACTTCACGCAGGTCGACCCGCATCTCGGCACCAACGCCGACATGACCGCCTTCGTCGACGCGGCGCACGCGCGCGGGATGAAGGTGTATATGGACATCATCATTAACCACACCGCCGATGTGATCCAGTACCGCGAATGCTCGGTCGGCCTGCCCTGCCCGTACCGCGATCGCGCGACGTATCCGTACCAGCGCAAGGGCGGCGTCGGCGGCAAGGCGATCAATCCGGGGTTCGTCGGTGACGGCGTCCAGACTGCGGCGAACTTCGCCAGGCTGACCGACACGACCTATGCGTACACGCCGTACGTGCCCGCTGCGGAACGCACCGTGAAGGTGCCGGCGTGGCTCAACGACCCGATCTATTACCATAACCGCGGCGACACGACTTTCATGAACGAGAGTTCGACGATGGGCGATTTCTCAGGCCTCGACGACATCATGACGGAGAACCCGCGCGTCGTGAGCGGTATGATCGACATCTTCGGATCGTGGATCGACCGGTTCAAGGTCGACGGCTTCCGCATCGATACCGCGCGCCATGTGAACCCCGAATTCTGGGCGCAGTTCGTGCCGGCGATGCTCACGCGAGCGCAGGCGAACGGCATCCCGAACTTTCACATCTTCGGTGAGGTCTCCGATCATGAGGTCCGCCCCGCGGTGCTTGCGCAGCATACGATCGTCGACAAGCTGCCCGCGGTGCTAGACTTCGCGTTCCGCCAGGCGGTGGTCGAGACGGTCGCAGGCACGCGCGGCACCGATGCGTTCGAGGCGCTGTTCGACGGCGACGTGCTGTATGCGAAGGGCGCCGACACCGCGGCGATCCTGCCGACCTTTACCGGCAACCACGACGACGGGCGGTTCGCGACGTTCGTACGGAAGGCGTTCCCGCAGGCATCCGACGACGAGGTCCTGAAGCGCGTCCTGCTGTCGAACGCGATGCTACTCACCTTGCGCGGCGTGCCGACGATCTATTCGGGCGACGAACAGGGCTTCGTCGGTGACGGCAACGACCAGGACGCGCGCGAGGATATGTTCGCGTCGAAGGTCGCGATCTACAACGACAACCGCCTGCTCGGCACGACCAAGACGACCGCGACCGAGAGCTTTGGCGAAACCAATCCGCTGTTCCGCGAAATTGCCGAGCTGTCGAAGGTTCGCGTCACGCATCCAGCGCTGACCCGTGGCCGGACGGTCATCCGCAGCCGTAGCGAAACGCCGGGACTGCTCGCCGTCTCGCGCTTCGATCCGACGACGGGTGCGGAAACCCTGCTCGCGTTCAACATCTCGGCCAAGCCGCTGACACAGGCAGTGCAGGTCGAGGTCGGCTCCACGCGCTTTGCTACGCTTGCCGGCAAATGTGCGTCCCGCGCTGCCGCCCCCGGCAGTGTCACACTAACCCTGCCCGCGTTCGGCTATGCCGTCTGCGCCGCGGAGACCCGTTGATGCCTGCACGATTGCCTGAGTCCGCTGCCGACCACCCGTGGTGGAAGGGTGCGACGATCTACCAGATCTATCCCCGTAGTTTCTCGGACTCGAACGACGACGGGATTGGCGACCTGCCGGGTATCACCGCGCATCTCGACTATGTCGCCAGCCTCGGCGTCGACGCGGTGTGGCTGTCGCCGTTCTTCACCTCGCCGATGAAGGATTTCGGCTACGACGTGTCGGATTACCGCGACGTCGATCCGATCTTCGGCACGCTCGCCGATTTCGACGCGCTGATCGCGCGCGCGCATGCGCTCGGGCTGAAGATCATCATCGATCAGGTCTATTCGCACACTTCGGAGGAGCATGACTGGTTCCGCCGGAGCCGCTCATCGCGGAGCGGCGACAAGGCGGACTGGTATGTCTGGGCGGATGCGAGGCCCGACGGCACGCCGCCATCGAACTGGCAGTCGGTGTTCGGCGGCCCCGCCTGGACCTGGGATGCCAGGCGCGGGCAATATTACATGCATAATTTCCTCAAGGACCAGCCGCAACTCAACGGGCATAATCCCGCGGTGCAGGACGAACTGATCGCCACCGCACGGTTCTGGCTCGATCGCGGCGTCGACGGCTTCCGCCTCGATGCGATCAACTTCGCGATGCACGACCCGGCGCTGACCGACAATCCGCCCGCGCCCGCGACCAATCGCGCACGCACACGGTCGTTCGATTTCCAGCAGAAACTGCATAACCAGAGCCATCCGGACATCGTCGGCTTCATCGAACGGATCCGCGCGTTGCTCGACGAATATGGCGCCGGGTTCACGGTCGCCGAAGTCGGCGGCGACGACAGCGACCGCGAAATGAAGCTGTTCACCGGCGGCAACGGCCGGCTCAACAGCGCGTACGGCTTCGACTTCCTGTACGCGGACCGGCTCACGCCCGAGCTGATCGTCGATGCGGTCGGCAACTGGCCCGATACGCCAGGTCTCGGCTGGCCGAGCTGGGCGTTCGAGAACCACGACGCGCCGCGCGCGGTGTCGCGCTGGACCACGCCCGACCAGCGCGAGGCGTTCGCGCGGATGAAGATCCTGCTGCTCGTCGCGTTGCGCGGCAACATCTTCCTGTACCAGGGCGAGGAGCTGGGCCTGACGCAGGTCGACATCGCGTTCGACGACCTCCTCGACCCGGAAGCGATCGCGAACTGGCCGCTCACCTTGTCGCGAGACGGCGCACGCACGCCGATGCCGTGGATCGGCGCGGCGCCCGATCTCGGGTTCGGCAGCACCGAGCCTTGGCTGCCGTTCGGGGAGGATCACCGCGCGATCGCGGTCGACGCGCAGGAGGCGGACGCCACATCGCTGCTACATTGGACGCGGGCGCTGATCGCTGCGCGGAAAGCGCATCCGGCGTTGCGGTTGGGTAGCTTGCGGATCGTCCACAGCGACGACGCGGTGATCGCTTTCGAGCGTGAGTCCGAGAGCGAAACGCTGCTCTGCGTGTTCAATCTCGGCGACGAAGCGCGCGATTGGCCGACCGGCATCACGACCGACGGCGATAATCTGTTCGCGACCGATGGCGCCGACACGACGACGCTGCCACCGCTGTCCGGGCTGGTCCTGCGGCGGTGACCGACGGGCTCGGCCAGCACATCGTCATTCTCGGCGGCGGCACCGCCGGGTGGATGACCGCGTGCCTGATCGCGCATCGCTGGCGGGATCGCAGGGTGCGCGTAACACTGGTCGAAAGCCCGGAGATCGGCATCGTCGGCGTCGGCGAAGGATCGACACCGCAGTTGAAGCATTTCTTCGACACGCTCGGCATCGCAGAGGCGGAGTGGATGCCAGCGTGCGATGCGACCTACAAACTCGGGATCGGCTTCGAAGGCTGGTCCGACCGCGCCGGGTATGAGCAGTATTTCCACCCCTTCCCCACCGCGCTCGACGGCCACACCGCACCGCAATTCTTCTACAACACGCGGGCCCGACGGACCGGTCGCGACGTCGAGGCACATCCTGACCAGTTCCTGCTCCCTGCCCACCTAGCCTCTGCGAACTGCGCGCCACAGCCTGCCGAAAATTTCCCGTTCGAGGTAAGCTACGGCTACCATTTCGACGCGTACAAGGTCGGTGCGTTCCTCGCCACGCATGCGACCGAGACGCTGGGCGTCGTCCATCTCCAGCGCCGGATCGCCAGCGTCGAGCGTGCCTCGACCGGCGAAATCACCGCACTGATCAATACCGACGGCGAGCGTATTGGCGGCGAATTCTTCATCGACGCGAGCGGATTTCGCAGCACGATCTTCGGTGCGCTGGACGTGCCGTTCGTCAGCTACGCCGGCGCGCTGTTCAACGATCGCGCGGTAGTGATGCCAACCGCACATACCCCCGACGCGCCGATCCCCAGCCAGACGCGCGCGACTGCGCTGTCGGCCGGGTGGGCGTGGCACATCCCGCTGACCGGCCGAAACGGCAACGGCTACGTCTACTCCAGCCGTCACCGGACCGAGGCGCAGGCCGAAGCCGAACTGCGCTCGCACGTCGGCGCCGACGCCGGCAAAGCGCGCCACCTCAGGATGCGCGTCGGCCGCGTCCGGGAAAGCTGGTCGCACAACGCGCTGGCGGTCGGGCTTGCCCAAGGCTTCCTCGAGCCACTCGAGGCGACCGCGCTGCATCTCGTCATCGCCACCGTCGAAGCGTTCCTCGACATGGTCGATCAGGGCGGCGCGACCGACGCCGTCCGGACCGCGTTCAACAGGCGCATCGCAGCGCGCTATGATGGCGTCCGCGACTACATCGTCGCGCATTACCGGCTGAACCAGCGCCACGACGATCCGACCGGTTATTGGGCGGAAGCGCGCCGCGTCGAAGCCCTGTCCGATGACCTCAAGATGCTGATGTCCACCTGGTTCACCGGCACCGACATGGTCGCGGCGATCGACCGCGCCGGGCTCGGCCGCTATTATTCGGCGATCAGCTGGCATTGCCTGTTCGCGGGCTACGGCACCTTTCCCGATGCCGCGCGGCTGATCCCGCCCGGCGCCGATATCGATCCCATCGACCTGCCGAAGATCGACGATTTCCTGACCCGTTGCGCATCGAATTTCGGGTCGCACGCCTCTCGCCTCCGCGCCGCCGCGGACCACAAGGATACCGTATGAAACGCATCGCCCTCCTGCTCGTCGCCACCGCTGGCCTGTGCAGCGCACCCGTCCAGGCCCAGACGACCACGCTCGCCGCCCCCATGCTCACCCCGCGCAATGATGGCGTCGAGGTTCGTGCGGGCGCGACGACCATGCGGATCACCGCGATGACCGATGGCCTCGTCCGCGTGCGCGTCGCCAAGAACGGCGCGTTCGCCGAGGATGCGAGCTGGGCGGTGACGGCGGCGACTCGCAAGCAAACCGCCAAGGTGAGCGCGGCCCCCGACGGCTTCATCACCGCTAGCGTTCGCGTCCGCGTCGGTGCCGGCGGCGCGATCACCTTCGAGACGCTCGACGGCAAGATCATCTCCGCCGACGCCGCGCCCGTCGCGACCGACGGCAAGGCGTTCACGATCGCGAAGACGCTGCCGATCGCCGAGCATTTCTACGGGCTCGGCGACAAGACGCAGGGGCTCGACCGGCGCGGCCACGGCTTCGTCGACTGGAACACCGACGCGTTCGGCTTCAGCAGCGCAGACGACCCGATCTATAAATCGATACCGTTCTTTATCGGCACCGGCGGTGCGGGCGGCAGCTACGGCATCCTGCTCGACAACACGTATCGCACCTGGTTCGACTTCGGCCACCGCGATGCCGAGACGCTGTCCTTCGGCGGCCCCGACGGCCCGATCGACTATTACTTCATCGCCGGGCCATCGATGGCGGAGGTCACGCGGCGCTATGCCGACCTGACCGGCCACGCCCCGCTCGCCCCGAAATGGGCGCTCGGCTATCAACAATCGCGCTACAGCTATGGCAGCGCCGACGAGGTCCGCCAGATTGCCGCGCGCCTGCGCAGCGATCGCGTGCCGACCGACGTCATCTGGCTCGACATCGGCTATCAGGATCGCAACCGTCCGTTCACCACCGACGCCAAGACCTTCCCCGATCTGCCCAAGCTCGCCACTGAGATGAAGGCGGACGGGATCAAGCTGGTCGCGATCACCGACCTCCACATCGCCGCGGTCGAGCAGGGTTACGCGCCCTACCAGAGCGGAATGAAAGCCGACGCGTTCATCAAGAACGCCGATGGCACCCCCTATGTCGCACCGGTCTGGCCCGGCCCGTCGGTGTTTCCCGACTTCACCAAGACCGCCGCGCGGACCTGGTGGGGACAGCAGTATAAGGGCTTCCTCGACGCCGGTATCGCGGGGTTCTGGAACGACATGAACGAGCCGGCGATCTTCGAGACGCCGACCAAGACGATGCCGCTCGACACCCGCCACCGCATCGACAGCGACGATTTCGCGGCGCGGATCACCGATCATCGCGAGGCGCACAACGTCTACGGCATGCAGAATACGCGCGCTACGTTCGACGGCCTGCTCAAGCTGCGCCCCGACGAGCGCCCGTTCGTGATGACCCGCGCGAGCTATGCCGGCGGGCAGCGTTATGCGGTCACCTGGACCGGCGACAACAGCGCGACCTGGGATCACCTGAAGCTGTCGGTGCAGCAGATCATCAACCTCGGCCTGTCGGGCTTCGGCTACAGCGCCGCCGACGTCAGCGGCTTTGCCGGCGGCCCGAGCCCAGACCTGCTCACGCGCTGGACCGAGATCGGCGCATTCACGCCGGTGTTCCGCAACCATTCGGCGACCGGCACCCCGCGCGTCGAGCCCTGGGTCGATGGCCCCGACCACCTCGCGATCCGCCGCCGCTTCATCGAGGAGCGCTATCGCCTGATGCCGTATTTCTACGCACTGGCGGACCAGAATGCGCGGTTCGGCGATCCGATCATGAGGCCAGTGTTCTACGATTATCCCGCCGCCGCGACCGCCTCGTGCGACCAGTCGATGGCGTTCACGCTCGGCAAGTCGCTGCTGATCGCGCCGCCGCCAAAGCCGGAATCGCCGCAGACCTACGACGTCTGCCTCCCCGCTGGCGGCTGGTACGACTATTGGACCGGACAGCGCGTCGGCACGCCCGAGCCTGCCGCCGCGGGTCCAATCCAATCGGCGACGCAAGCCGTGCCGACCGCGCGGACGCTCGGCGACAGCGTGACCGAGACGCCGCGCCTCGATCGCCTGCCCGTGTTCGTCCGCGCCGGCACGATCCTGCCCCGTCAGCCCTTGGTCCAGAGCACGAGCGAAACCCCGAACGGCCCGCTCCGGCTCGATGTCTATCCCGGCGCCGACTGCATGGGCACGCTCTACGAGGATGACGGCCGCACCCTGGCGTACACCCGCCGGGGCTATTTCCGCCAGACGGTGCGCTGCACGATCACGCCAACCGGGCTGTCGATCGACTTCGCCAAGCCCGAGGGTGGGTTCAAGCCGTGGTGGAAGAGCATTGCGATCACCGTCCACGGTTGGGACGGCGCCGGCACTGCCAGGATAAAGGGTAAGCAGGCCAACGTCGTTCAAGACTCGGCAGCCGGAACGTCGACCTTGGTCATTCCGCCGATGAATATTGCCGGCACTGTACACTTGGAGGGACGGCAAGTGGCGATTAGACAAGCGCTGAAAACCATCTCCCTGCGGTAATATCGATTTGCATTTCGCCCTGCACTTCCGGCGTCTCGAGGAGGTGGGAACCAGTTTTCGACGTCCCACACATCGATAACGCCCGCAGCCGGCAGCGTCCTTTAAGCACGCCACGACGACCTCATTGTTCACCGGCGGCCAGGCAATCGCTTGGGATCGCTTGACGGCGCTTACGGTATGCTCGCTCGACCACCAGACTATGTCGTGGTGGCGAGACGGGTTTGGAAAATCACCCGGTAGCCTCCTAGTCGAGTAGACCCATAGGTCGAGTGATCGACGTTCGGTGGACCGTAGTTGCCAGCGAACGATAGCTTGAGCATGCGGTTAGCGAGGACGGCGCGTTCCAATTGGATATGCCGCCTCGCCCTAATTCTCGTGCTCGAAAATCCATTGCCGAACCTAGCGGCGCATCGATCGATTTCGCGGGATCTTGCGACCGCACCTACCCGATCAGGCCGGAGGGTTGCCCGATCCGCCGTTAAGTGCAGCGGGATGTTTGTGGGCATCGGTGGCGGAAGCTCGGGCTGGCACTGCATCCCCGCCGCTCCCGGCGAGCATACCGTTCAACGAACTGCCGGTCATGCCGAGTTCCGCCATCAGCCCATCGATCAGCGGGCCGCCGACGCGGTAGCGCATCGCCGCTGCGACTGCGGCATCGGCGAGATTGCCCTGACCGCCGCCGGTCGCGCCGTCGCTGCTCCCGTCGCCATGCAGTCCGCGCGCATCGAGGATGCTGATCTTGTCGATATTCTCCATTGGCTTGCTCGCGGCAGCGATTATCGCGGGCAGGGCTTCAAGCATCGCGCGGCGGATCAGCAGCGCGGTCTGTGCATCGCTCAGCAGGTTGGTCGCCTCGTTGAGCGATGCCTGACCTGCCGCGTCGACCTTGAACGCCGCCTCGCGACCTTCCGCGCGGGCCTTCTCGGCATCGGCTTCGGCAGTCGCTTCGGTGCGCAGGGCACTGGCGCGGGCTTCCGCGGCCTCCTTTTCGGCGGTGGCGGCGACGGTGATGCCGACGGCCTCTTCCTGCGCGCGCTGGGTGGCGGCGATCACGGCAACGTTCTTGGTGCGGTTGGCGATCTCGGTTGCCTTGGCGGTGGCGACGCTTTCCTCGGCGCGGACGGCGAGCGCGCGCGCCTCGTTGGCGGCGGCGGTAGCGGTTGATTCCTCCTCGGACTTCTGCGCGGTCTGCACGGCGGTCGTTATGCGCGCGATCTCGATCGTGCGGTCGCGTTCGATCGTCGCGGTCTGGATCGCACCGTCACGAGCGATGGTCGCGGTCTGGATCACCTTGTCGGCTTCGGTCTGCGCAACGGTCTGCGCCTGGCTGGCCGTAATGCGCGCGATCTCGGCAAGCCGGGTCTGCTCGGCTTCGGCGGTGGCGATCGCGGTCGCCTGTTCGGCACGGCGGGCTGAGAGCGTCTGCTCCTGCGTCAGGCGCGCCTGTTCAGCGGCCTGGGCGATCTCGAGCGACTGGTTGTTCGCGTCTAGGTTACGCTGCTCGATCTCGACGCGGTTGGTGGCGACGATGTCGTTGCGGATCTTCTTGCGCTCCTCGATCGTCCGCGTGAGCACGGTCAGCCCCTCGGCATCGAACGCGTTGTTCT
>Ga0265798_10004397_pt1 | contig 19476 bp, 16 predicted proteins | sample P3T30metagenome_FD_192430 | JGI IMG/M metagenome (GOLD analysis project Ga0265798, IMG submission 192430) | Plant litter microbial communities from East Loma Ridge, Irvine, California - P3 T30 | ecosystem: Environmental > Terrestrial > Plant litter > Unclassified | place: USA: California... | reverse complement strand
ACAGGCGCGGCGCGAACTCGAGCACGAGGCCCAGGCCCAGTTCTCGCGCGACGGCGTGAACCGCGAGCAGGCCTTCGCCTACCACGTGTTCTCGAGCGAATTCCTGTTCGTGGCCGGCCTGGTCGGCCAGGCCTGCGACCATCCGTTCTCGCGCGCCTACTGGACCAGCCTGCAGCGCGCCCTGCGCTTCCTGCGCTCGGTGCGCGATGTCAAAGGCAATGTGCCGATGGTCGGCGACGCCGACGACGGCATCGTGTTCCGCCTCGATGCGGCCGGCAGCGACCGCGCCGCGCAACTGCTGGCGCTGGGCGACGCCGTGCTGCGCCGCCAGCAGCCGGAACATCCGGGCGTACGCTGGCTGCTGCATGCGCTGCCGGGCAAGCGTCCGGAAGCCGACCCGCACGAGTCCGACACCGGCTGGGCCTTCCCCGACGGCGGCTACCTGCTGTTCGGCTCGCACTTCGGCGAAGCCAATGAAATCAAGGGCATGGTCGATTGCGGCCCGCTCGGCTACCTCGGCATCGCCGCCCACGGCCATGCCGATGCGCTGTCCCTGAACCTGTCGGTCGGCGGCGAGGAATGCCTGGTCGATCCGGGCACCTATTCCTATTGGCAGGAACACAAGTGGCGCGACTATTTCCGCGGCACGTCGGCCCACAACACCGTGCGCATCGACGGGCTCGACCAGTCGGTCCCGGGCGGGCGCTTCATGTGGCTGAAAAAGGCCAGGGCGAGCATCGAACGCATGCCGCAATCGCCGCACGAGTTCGATTTCCGCGGCTCGCACGACGGCTACGAGCGCCTGGCCGATCCGGTGCGCCACCTGCGCAGCGTGCGCTTCGACGCCGCCACCTCGACCCTGACGGTGCGTGACGAACTGGCCGCCAAGAAGCATCACCAGGCCGAGATCTTCTGGCATTTCGCCCCCGGCCTCGACACCCGCCTGACCAGCACCGGCCTGCACGTGCGCGGCCAGCGTTTCGCCCTGCAGATGCATGCCCAGGGCGCCGACCTCAAGCTCGAACTGGTGCGCGCCAACGAAAATCCACCGCTCGGCTGGTATTCGCGCTGCTACGAATCGAAGCAGCCTTGCGATGTACTCAAGATCACGACCGTATCGTCCGCCGTCCCTGTGGAGTGCAGGTTTACAATAACGTTTTTCTAATACTTACCATTAGAGAAAGTTAATCATATGCTCATTTACCTGGTTGCCGGTGCCCGTCCGAATTTCATGAAGATCGCGCCCATCGTGCGCGCGCTGCAAGCCCAGCAGGTCTTGTCGTACAAGATCGTCCATACCGGCCAGCATTACGACCGCGACATGAACGAGGTGTTCTTTGAGGAACTCGGCATCCCGCAGCCGGACGTGTTCATGGCCGCTGGCGGCGGTTCGCACGCCCAGCAGACCGCCAAGATCATGGTCGGCTTCGAGGAACTGTGCATGCAGGAGCGCCCGGCCGCCGTGCTGGTGGTGGGCGACGTGAATTCCACGCTGGCCTGCTCGATCGTCGCCAAGAAGCTGAACATCCCGGTCGCCCACGTCGAGGCCGGCCTGCGCTCGGGCGACATGGCGATGCCGGAAGAAATCAACCGCCTGGTCACCGACAGCATCTCGGACTGGTTCTTCGTGACCGAGCCCTCGGCGGTCGACCACCTGCGCCGCGAAGGCAAGCGCGAGGACGCCATCCACTACGTCGGCCACGTCATGGTCGACAACGTGCTGTACCAGGCCGACAAGCTGGACCAGCTTGAAACCTCGGGCTTCGAAACGACTGCCTGGAAGGAAGCGCGCAAGGCGGCAGGGCAGCGCTACGGCGTGGTGACCCTGCACCGGCCCAGCAACGTCGACGACGCCGCCAGCCTGACCCGCGTCACCGGCGCGCTGAAGGAAATCGCCGGCGAGCTGCCGCTGATCTTCCCGGTGCACCCGCGCACCCGCGCCAACATCGAGAAATTCGGCATCGACCTGGGGCCCGGCATCACGCTGGCCGGCCCGCAAGCCTACATGGCGTTTTTGAACCTCTGGAAGGACGCCGCCGTGGTGCTGACCGACAGCGGCGGCCTGCAGGAAGAGACGACGGCGCTGGGCGTGCCTTGCATCACGATCCGCGAGAACACTGAACGTCCCGTCACCGTCGACGAAGGATCCAACGTACTGGCCGGCACCGACCCCTCCGTCATCGTGCGCGAGACGCGCAAGGTGCTGCGCGGCGAGGGCAAGCAGGGGCGCCGTCCGCATCTCTGGGACGGGCAGGCGGCGCAGCGCATCGTAGCGGTACTGGCAAACGAACTGGGAGGACGCGTAGATGAGTGAGCGCATTACCATGATGGGATGTTCGATCGACAACCTGACGATGGAAGAAACCCTGCAGAAAGTCGACGGTTTCATCCAGACCGGCCGTCCGCACCAGCATGTGGTGGTGAATGTCGACAAGCTGGTCAAGGCCAGCGACGACGAGGAACTGCGCCGCATCATCAACGACTGCGCGCTCGTCAACGTCGACGGCATGCCGGTGGTGTGGGCCTCGCGCCTGCTCGGCAAGCCGCTCAAGGAACGCGTCGCCGGCGTCGACCTGTTCGAGCAGCTGATGCGGCGCGCCGGCGAGAAGGGCTGGCGCGTGTTCCTGCTCGGCGCCAAGGAAGAAGTGGTGAGCAAGGTCGCGTCCACCTACCAGCGCAAGTACCCGAACCTGGTGCTGGCGGGCTACCGCAACGGCTACTGGAAGGGCGAGCAGGAGGAGGCGCAGGTGGTCGAGCAGATCCGCGAAGCGCGGCCCGACCTGCTGTTCGTGGCGATCAGCTCGCCGAAGAAGGAGCAATTCCTCGGCCGCTACCAGGCCGAGATGAAGATCCCCTTCGCCATGGGCGTGGGCGGGACCTTCGACGTGGCGATCGGGCACGTCAGGCGCGCGCCGGTCTGGATGCAGAAGTCCGGCCTGGAGTGGTTCTTCCGCTTCCTGCAGGAGCCGCGCCGCATGTTCCGGCGCTACTTCATCGAGGATATGACATTCGTCTGGCTGTTCATCAAGGAAGCGGCCGGGCGCAGGCAGGTATAAGAAGACAGGACAGGGATGGCGGCCCGGGGGCCGCCCGTAACATCATAATCAACGCGCCAGCCACGGGCATGGCGACGGACCATTTTTATCCAAGAAAGAAGGCACTATGAAAATTCTGGTTACTGGCGGTATGGGCTACATCGGTTCGCATACGGTCGTGGAACTGCAGAACGCCGGCCACGACGTGGTCGCGTTCGACAACCTGTCCAACGCCAGCCGTTCGGTGCAGGAGCGCGTCCAGCGCATCAGCGGCAAGCCCTTCGAGTTCGTCGAGGGCGACATCCGCGACCGCGCGGCGATGGAAGCCGTGTTCGGCGCCCACAAGATCGACGCCGTGATCCACTTCGCCGGCCTGAAGGCGGTCGGCGAATCGGTGGCGCAGCCGCTGCGCTACTACGACAACAACGTCTACGGCAGCGTTGCGCTGTTCGAGACGATGGCCAAGTTCGGCTGCAAGACCCTGGTGTTCTCGTCCTCGGCCACGGTGTACGGCGACCCGGCCTCGGTGCCGATCCGCGAGGATTTCCCGCTCTCGGCCACCAATCCCTACGGCCGCAGCAAGCTGATGATCGAGGACATCCTGCGCGACCTGATCAAGGCCGAGCCGGACTGGCACATCGCGCTGCTGCGCTATTTCAACCCGGTCGGCGCCCACGAAAGCGGCCTGATCGGCGAGGAGCCGAACGGCATCCCCAACAACCTGGTGCCCTACATCGCCCAGGTCGCCAACGGCCAGCGCGAAAAGCTGTCGGTCTATGGCGGCGACTACCCGACCCCGGACGGCACCGGCATGCGCGACTACATCCACGTGGTCGACCTGGCGATCGGCCACGTCAAGACCCTGGACAAGCTGGGGCAGGGCGCGGGCCTGCTCACCTATAACCTCGGCACCGGCAACGGCAACAGCGTGCTGGAAATGGTGCAAGCCTTCGAGAAAGCCTGCGGCAAGCCGATTGCCTACCAGATCGTCGACCGTCGCCCGGGCGATATTGCCAAATGCTATGCCGATCCGACGCGCGCGCGCGAGGAACTCGGTTGGACCGCCCAGCGCGATATCGCACAAATGTGCGCCGATAGCTGGCGCTATCAGACCACGTCAAAATAAAGTTAGAGGACATACCCATGAAAGCAATGATTCTTGCAGCAGGTAAAGGCACCCGCGTACGTCCACTGACCTACGACCTGCCGAAGCCGATGATCCCCGTGCTGGGCAAACCCGTCATGGCCTACCTGATCGAACACCTGCGCAAGCACGGTATCACCGAGATCATGGTCAACGTCAGCCACCTGCACGAAAAGATCGAGGAATACTTCGGCGAGGGCGAGCAGTTCGGCGTCCAGATCGGCTACTCCTTCGAGGGCTATACCAAGGAAGACGGCGAAGTCGTGGCGGTGCCGATCGGCTCGGCCGGCGGCATGAAGAAGATCCAGGAATTTGGCGGCTTCTTCGACGACACCACCATCGTCCTGTGCGGCGACGCGCTCATCGACCTCGACCTGAAAGCCGCGCTGCTCGAGCACCGCCGCAAGGGCGCGATGGCCACCGTCATCACCAAGGAAGTGCCTTGGGACAAGGTGTCGAGCTATGGCGTGGTCGTCACCGACAAGGAAGGCCGCATCACCCAGTTCCAGGAAAAGCCCAAGCAGGAAGAGGCGCTGTCGAACTTCATCAGTACCGGCATCTACATCTTCGAACCGGAAGTCATCGACCTGATCCCCTCGGGCGTCGAGTTCGACATCGGTTCCCAGCTGTTCCCGCTGCTGGCCGAGAAGGGCATGCCCTTCTTCGCCCAGGGCCGCCCGTTCAACTGGCTCGACATCGGCAGCGTCAGCGACTACTGGGAAGTGCTGCAGAACGTGCTGACCGGCGAGGTCAACCACATGGACGTGCCGGGCATCCAGATCGAACCGGGCCTGTGGACCGGCCTGAACACCAGCATCGACTGGACCGGCACCACCATCAAGGGTCCGGTCTATATCGGTTCCGGCGTCAAGATCGAAGCCGGCTCGACCATCATCGGCCCTACCTGGATCGGCCACGGCAGCCACATCTGCGAAGGCGCGGAAGTCGTCCGCAGCGTACTTTTCGAATATACTCGCGTGTTAAACGATGTCACTCTTCATGAGATGATCGTTTTCAAGGATTACAGCATCGATCGCGCCGGCGAAATGAAGCATACCTCCGAGTATTCTTCGGAAGAGTGGGTCAACGCCCGCGATCGCCGTCGCTCGCGGCGCAAAGAAATCGCCGAAGAAACAGACACGACATTCGAGAAAGTTAGCGCATGAAAATTTACCCAGTCATCCTTTCCGGCGGTGCCGGTACCCGTCTGTGGCCGCTGTCGCGGGCGGTCATGCCCAAGCAGCTGCTGCCGCTGGTCACCGACAAGACCATGCTCCAGGAAACTGCCTTGCGGGTCCGGGGCTGGCCGGGAGTGATGGCGCCCCTGGTGGTGTGCGGCAATGAGCACCGCTTCATGGTGGCCGAACAACTGCGCGATGTCGGCATCACGCCGCTCGGCATCATGCTCGAGCCGGCCGGACGCAATACCGCGCCGGCCGTGGCCGCCGCCGCCCAGTACCTGAAGGCCCACGATCCGGATGCGATCATGCTGGTCTTGCCGGCCGACCACGTGATCGAGAAGAACGAGGCCTTCCGCCTCGCCGTCGAGCGCGCGGCCAAGCTGGTCGCGACCGGTTCGCTGGCGACCTTCGGCGTCGTCCCGAACGCGCCCGAGACCGGCTACGGCTACATCCGCCGCGGCGAACCGCTGCCGGGCTGCGACGACTGCTTCAAGATCGAACGCTTCGTCGAGAAGCCGGACCGCAATACCGCCGAGGGCTTCCTGGCCGACGGCGGCTTTTACTGGAACAGCGGCATGTTCATGTTCCGCGCCGACCGTTTCGTGGCCGAGATCGAACAGCATGCGCCCGCCATCGCCAAGGCGGCCGAGTCGGCCGTGCACGACGCCTACCGCGACCTCGATTTCTGCCGTCTCGACGAAGCGGCCTTCTCGGCCAGCCCATCCGATTCGATCGACTATGCGGTGATGGAACACACGCGCGACGGCGTGGTGGTGTCGGCCGACATCGGCTGGAGCGATGTCGGTTCCTGGACCGCCCTGGCCGACGTCCAGCAGCGCGACGCCAACGGCAACGTGCAGCGCGGCGATGTCTACCTCGATAACACCAGCAACACCCTGGTGCGCGCAGAGAGCCGCATCGTGGCCGTGATCGGCGTGCAAGATCTGGTGGTGGTGGAAACGCCGGACGCCGTGCTGGTCGCGCACAAGGACCAGGTCCAGCGCGTCAAGCAGGTGGTCGAGCACCTGAAGGGCTCGGCGCGCACCGAGCACCTGCACCATACCCGCGTCTACCGTCCCTGGGGCTACTACGAGGGCATCGATGCGGGCGACCGTTTCCAGGTCAAGCGCATCACCGTCAAGCCGGGCGAAAAGCTGTCCCTGCAGATGCACCACCACCGCGCCGAGCACTGGATCGTGGTGTCGGGCACCGCGCGCGTCACCTGCGGCGACAAGCAGATTTTGCTGGCCGAGAACGAATCGACCTACATCCCGCTGGGCACCACCCACCGCCTGGAAAATCCGGGCAAGCTGCCGCTGCACCTGATCGAGGTGCAGTCGGGCAGTTACCTGGGCGAGGATGACATCGTGCGTTTCGAGGACATCTACCAGCGCGCTTGAGCAATACCTGCACCTCACGATCGCCCCTGCCTTCGCAGGGGCGATTTTTTTTGTTCCGCGCCAAACGTTTGCACTTTGCTCAGCGATTTTTCCCGAAGTCTACAGTGTGATGCCGGTGGGACGCGCGTCATACAATGCACTCGTCGATTACCATCGTGGAGACACCCATGAAGACGATCATTGCTGCGGGCATCCTGGCGCTGGCCGGCATCGCCGGCAGCGCCACCGCCGGCGACAGCATCGGCGGCTCGAACCTGCTTGACGCGGGTCGGCAAGCCCAACTCGAACGCTGGCTCGGCGCCGGCGAATTCAACCTCAACAATGTGTACACCCGCGAGACCGGCGATACCTCGGTCGATTTCCACGCGGCCGCGAACGGCAAGGGCGCCACGTTTACCCTGCTAGAAGTGAGCAATAGCGTCGGCGAAAGCTTCCTGGTCGGCGGCTACAATCCGCAGAGCTGGGACTCGTCCGGCGGCTGGCATACGACCGAGCGCGACTGGCAGCGAACGGCCTTCCTGTTCAACTTCACCGAGCCGGCGGTCTACCGCCAGCTGCTGTCCAGCTACGTCCTGCCCAGCCAGGGGCAGTTCCAGACCTTCAACTCGGCGGGCGTGGGACCCATGTTCGGCGTCGGTCCCGACCTGGTCGTGACCGGCAACCTCGACACGGCCTTGTCCTGGCAACTGAGCTATGGAAATCCCCTGGACGAAGGCATGAGCATCGTCGACCGCAGCATCGGCGGCCAGGCGCTGCGCGTCGACGGGATGGAAGTGTTCTCGATCTCGCCGGTGCCCGAGCCGGCATCGACGGCGATGCTGTTGGCCGGCATCGGCGTACTGGGCCTGATCGCACGCAGGAAGCGTCGACTGCTCGGCTAAGTCTCGCGTAAGTTGCATGGCATGCAACTGTGGCATGATGAACGGGAGCGTGATGCTCCCGTTTTTTTCGTCCACGAGCGCCCATAGCGATGCCGAAGATCTTCCTGACCATCCTTGCCTCCCTGCTCGTCGCCTGCACGCTGCCGGCGCGCGCCCAGTTCGTCAATGCGCCCCAGCTGAAAGCGCGCCAGCTCGCCATCGTCATCAACGATGCCGAGCCCAACAGCGTCAAGATCGGCGAGTACTACCGCAAGCGCCGCGGCATCCCGGCGGCCAATGTGGTCCACGTGCGCATCCCCGGCAAGCCGCACGAGATCAGCGAAGAACGCTTCCTGGAGCTCAAGCGCGAGATCGACGCGCGCCTGAAACCCGAGGTACAGGCGGTGCTGATGATCTGGACCGCGCCCTACAAGGTCGAATGCAATGCGATCACCGGGGCCTACAGCCTGGGCTTCGACCGCGAGCAGTGCTCCCGCACCTGCGCCGCCGGCCGGCCGAGCCCGTATTTCAATTCCAAATCGACGCGCCCGTTCACCGAGCTCGACGTGCGCCTCTCGATGCTCCTGCCGACCGAATCGGTGGAGCAGGCCAAGGCCTTGATCGACCGTGGCATCGGCGCCGGTTTCAAGGTCTTGCCGGCTACCGCCTATTACCTGCACACCTCGGAAAAGGCACGCAATTCACGCGCCGCCTTCTTCCCGCCGCCGGGACGGATCGAGGCGCGGCGCCTGGCCACCAAGACCGTGCAGGCCGATGTGCTGGAAAACGTGCAGGATGTAATGATCTACGAGACCGGCATGGCCGAGGTGGGCAAGCTGGAGACCCTGGGTTTCCTGCCCGGCGCGCTGGCCGACCACCTGACTTCGCTGGGCGGAGACTTGCTGGGTACCTCGCAGATGAGCAGCCTGCGCTGGCTGGAAGCGGGCGCGACGGCCAGCTACGGCACGGTCAGCGAACCCTGCAACTACTGGCAGAAATTCCCGAATCCAACCGTGCTACTCAAGCACTACGTACAGGGCAATACCGCGATCGAGGCCTACTGGAAGAGCGTGGCCTGGCCGACCCAGGGATTGTTCATCGGGGAGCCGCTGGCGGCGCCGTATTCCAAGCGCTAGCATGCGATGACGCTGGCGCCTTGAGGCCGGCCTGGAGAAGACTGAAGGGGGGTGCGGCTGCCGGACGACAGCCGCGGAAAGCATCAAGCCTGGGACGATGCTCAGGACTGTGGTTCGGCCGAGGCGCGGCGCAGCGCTTCGTAGCGATAGGCTTCGGCATTGCCGTCGATGATGCGCAGGCCGCTGCAGCCTTCGGCGGCGCAATCGGGCGCCGGGGTGTTGGCGGCGATGACCTGGGCGCCGCTGGCCGGCATGGCCGCTGCGAGCGCGGCGGGAGCGTCGCCGAGGTCGGCGGCGCCGACGGCCATCGCGCTGGTTGCCAGGGTGGCGCTGCCGGACATGGAAGCGGTCTGGGTCGGAAGCCCGGCATCGATACCGCCGCTGCCGCAGGCGGCGAGGAGGGTGGCGAGGGCGGCGGCGAAGACGGTGCGGAGTGCGAAGAATTTCATGTGGGAATGTGCGCTGCGTTCAGTGATGAGCTATTGTAAGCAGCAGTCTTTCCCATCATCAACTCTATTTTTGTTAATTTCGTGCAAATATTGAGCTTTTGAAATATTTTTAAAAGGAAATGAGCGAAGATATGGGAAGTTGATTGATGTATCCACAAAGAAATATTTGATGTATCTCAGCAACGCCATGTTGTACAGACGCACAAACGTCAAATAAGTGCCGACATCGCCGATGTGCTTTTACGCAAGCTGGATTGTGTGTTAAAAGCGCGGCGTGCCAGGAATACACGTCGGCTGCATACAGATTGTTGTCTTATGGCAAAGTTTCCGCCGACATGGCGGAGCGATCCGGGCAGACAGGCCGGGCGCAAGAATCGCCCGGCCCGCCAGCGGTCTTACTTGGCGCGGCGCATGAAGTGGCGCGGCCGGAAGCCGAGCGTGAACAGCACGGCGAAATAGACGGCCGCACTGGCCGCAATGATGGCGAGCAAGGCCGCCAAGCGCAGCAGCGGATGGCTGCGCAGCGCCGCCCAGTCGAACTGGGACTGGCTGAACCAGGCCAGCGCGCCCATCACGGCCACCGCCGCCACTACCTTCAGGGAAAAGCCGAGCCAGCCGGCATGCGGCACATAGATGCCGCGGCGGCGCAAGCCCGCGTACAGGAAGCCGGCGTTGATGCAGGCGCCCAGGCCGATCGACAGCGCCAGTCCGGCCACGCCCATGCCCAAGCCATATACGAATATCAGGTTCATGACTTGCGTCGCGCACAGCACGCCGATGGCGATGCGCACCGGGGTGCGGATGTCCTGGCGCGCATAGAAGGCCGGGGCCAGGATCTTGACCAGGATGATGCCGAGCAGGCCGGCGGCATAGGCCATCAGCGGCGCGGTAGCGGCGGTGACGGCGGCGGCCGTGAAGGCGCCGTAGTTGAACAGGGCGGCGATCAGCGGCTCCGCCAGCGCCGCCAGGCCGACCGCGGAGGGCAGGGCCAGCAGGAGGGTCAGGCGCAGGCCCCAGTCGAGCAGGGCGGAATATTCAGCCTTGTCGCCTTCGGCATTTGCCTTGGACAGGCTGGGCAGCAAAATGGTTCCCAGCGCCACGCCCAGCATCCCGGTCGGGAATTCCATCAGGCGGTCGGCATACTGCAGCACCGAGACGCTGCCGGCGCCCAGGCGCGATGCGATGCCGGTATTGATCAGCAGGCTGATCTGGGCAGCCGAGACCGCGAACACGGCCGGACCCATCTTCCTGAGGATGCGCCGCACGCCCGGATCCTTGAGGCCGGCGAGCGGATTGAAGGACAGGCGCGGCAGCATGCCGATGCGCTTCAGGGCCGGCACCTGCAGGCCGACCTGGAGCAGGCCGCCGACCATGACCGCCACCGCCATCGAATAGATCGGCACCTCGAAGTATTTCACCAGGAATAGCGAGAAGAAGATCGAGGAAAGGTTCCACAGTACCGGCGTAAAGGCCGGGATCTTGAATTCGCGCCACGCGTTCAGCACCGCGCCGGCCAGCACCACGAAGGACATGCACAGGATATAGGGGAACATCAGGCGCGTCATGAACACCCCGGCGTCGAAGGCCTGCCCCGTCAGGCCGCCGGCGATCGCCAGCATGATCAGCGGCGCCCCGACGATGCCCACCACGCTGGTCAAGAGCGTCGCCCAGACCAGGGTGGTGGCGACGTGGTCGACCAGGCGCTTGGTCGCCGTCTCGCCCTGCTGGATCTTGTACTCGGCCAGGATCGGCACGAAGGCTTGCGAGAACGCGCCTTCGCCGAACAGGCGGCGCAGCAGGTTGGGCAGGCGGAAGGCGATGTTGAAGGCGTCGGTATAATCGCTGGCGCCGAAAGCGCGGGCGAACAGGGTGTCGCGCAACAGGCCGGTGATGCGGGACAGCATCGTCATGCTCGAGATGGCTGCCAGGGTCTTGAGTAGGTTCATGGGGCGTGATTATAGCTGGGCAGCGTTCGCAAAAATTGCCTGCGCGAAGCGGATCGGACCCGCGTGCGCGGGTTTCCGGTGACCGCCGATGCAATCAGATTTGCCCTGGGAGCAAACCTTCGCTATAATCGAGGGCTGTATTGAAACTCTGTTAGCAGACACACCGTTTAACAGGCACTGGAATGGGCCGGTTTGACTGACAATGTTGTTTGCATACGCAACTTGACCCAGATTAGGAAATTCCATGGCAAATACCGCACAGGCACGTAAGCGTGCTCGTCAAGCAGTTAAGCAAAACGCACACAACTCGGCACAGCGCTCGACCCTGCGTACCGCAATCAAGGCCGTTCGCAAAGCGATCCAGGCTGGCGACAAGGCCGCTGCGACCAGCATCTTCCAGCAATCGGTGTCGACCATCGACAGCATCGCTGACAAGAAAATCATCCACAAGAACAAGGCTGCCCGTCACAAGAGCCGCCTGGCTGCTGCCCTGAAAGGCCTGGGCGCTTAATCGCCCGAGTCTTGCGCGGTTCGCCGCGCAGCAGCAGGATGCAAAACCCGCCCGACGCAAGTCCGGCGGGTTTTTTCATGGGCGGCTCCCACACCGGGGTCAGAGCACGTTTCCGCCAAAATTCGGGGTCAGAGCACATTTATGATCAATGTGTGTAAGGCATGAGCACCTTGCCTCGCGCTCCTTCAGCCCTGGTTCGGATTACTCAGCCATATTCGCTGCTTCAGTCCTATTGATCAGAAAAGTGCTCTGACCCCGAATTTTGTGAAAAATGTGCTCTGACCCCGATTTGCGACCCGATTTGCGATGGACTTCGGTTTGCGTTTGCTCAGGTCTTGCGGCCGGGCTTGGCGAGCTCGGTGGCCGGGACTTCCATCCATTCGCCCGGCATCAGCGGGTGGCTCGCCAGCGAGAAGGGGCCGATGCTCGAGCGCACCAGGCGCAGGGTCGGCAGGCCCACCGCGGCCGTCATGCGCCGCACCTGGCGGTTCTTGCCTTCTTCCAGAGTGATGGCGATCCAGCTGGTCGGCTTGTCCTGGCGTACCCGGATCGGCGGGTTGCGCGGCCACAGCCAGTCCGGCGCGGCGATCAGCACCGCGCGGCAAGGCTTCGTGACGAAATCGCCCAGGTCGAGCGGCGCCTGCAGGCGGGCGAGGGTGGCGGCGTCGGCCTGGCCGTCCACCTGCACCAGGTAGGTCTTCGCTTCCTTGTGGTCCGGGTGCGCGATCTGGTGCTGCAGGCGGCCGTCGTCGGTCAGCAGCATCAGGCCCTCGCTGTCGGCGTCCAGGCGGCCGGCCGGATAGATGCCGGGAATCGCCAGGTAGTCGGCCAGCGAGGCGCGCCCATCCTCGGACGAGAACTGGCAGAGTACCTGGAATGGTTTATTGAACAGGATGAGGGGCATGAACGATGATTTTGGAGCAAAATAGCAAGCCATGCATCCGGCGGCCCGGACCGCCACAAGCTCGGCGCGGACAGGTATACTGGTGCATGATGGAAAACATTGCGTCTTATATCTTATAGAAGACCGACGGCAACCGACCACATATTGTAATGGAGATCGCAGACCTTGCCGCCGGCGCCGCCGTCGGGGACTGCGGGTGCCCACAGTGCCCACTTCGGAGAACACGATGTACGAACATATCAAAGTCCCTTCCGACGGTCAAAAAATCACCGTCAACGCCGACTTCTCGCTGAACGTGCCGGACCAGCCCATCGTGCCCTTCATCGAAGGCGACGGCACCGGCATCGACATCACGCCGGTGATGCTGAAGGTGGTGGACGCCGCGGTGGCCAAGGCCTATGGCGGCCAGCGCAAGATCAGCTGGATGGAAGTGTATGCCGGCGAAAAGTCGACCCGGGTCTATGGTCCCGATGTCTGGCTGCCCGAGGAAACCCTGGCCGCGGTGCGCGAGTACGTGGTCTCGATCAAGGGTCCGCTGACCACGCCCGTCGGCGGCGGCATCCGTTCGCTCAACGTCACGCTGCGCCAGGAGCTCGACCTCTACGTCTGCCTGCGCCCGGTGCGCTACTTCCAGGGCGTGCCCTCGCCGCTGCGCGAGCCGCACAAGACCGACATGGTGATCTTCCGCGAGAACTCGGAAGACATCTACGCCGGCATCGAATGGGCCGGCGGCACCCCGGAAGCGCGCAAGGTGATCGATTTCCTGGTGAAGGACATGGGCAGCCGCAAGATCCGCTTCCCGGAAACCTCGGCGATCGGCATCAAGCCGGTCTCGCGCGAAGGCACCGAGCGCCTGGTGCGCAAGGCGATCCAGTACGCGATCGACTACGACAAGCCTTCGGTGACCCTGGTCCACAAGGGCAATATCATGAAGTACACCGAAGGCGGTTTCCGCGACTGGGGCTATGCGCTGGCGCAGAAGGAGTTCGGCGCCGAGCTGGTCGACGGCGGCCCGTGGTGCCGGTTCAAGAATCCGCGCACCGGCAGGGACATCGTGATCAAGGATTCGATCGCCGACGCCTTCCTCCAGCAGATCCTGCTGCGTCCCGCCGAATACAGCGTGATCGCGACCCTGAACCTGAACGGCGACTACATCTCGGACGCGCTGGCGGCCCAGGTCGGAGGCATCGGCATCGCGCCGGGCGCGAACATGTCGGATTCGGTGGCGATGTTCGAGGCCACCCACGGCACCGCGCCCAAATATGCCGGCAAGGATTACGTCAACCCGGGTTCGATGATCCTGTCGGCCGAGATGATGCTGCGCCATATGGGCTGGAGCGAGGCTGCCGACCTGATCGTCCGTTCGATGGAAACCGCGATCCTGTCCAAGAAAGTCACTTATGACTTCGCACGCCTGATGGAAGATGCGACCCAGGTGTCGTGCTCGGGCTTCGGCGAGGTGATGATCGAAAATATGTAAGCGGACTGAGCCAGATCAAAAGCCCCATGCATCGCACTGGGGCTTTTTCAATTGTGGCAAGGAAGAAGGTGATAACCAATACCGCACAGGCATAAAAAAACCCCGCCGGAGCGGGGTTTTCGCTTCCGAGGACGATTTACGCGCCCTGGATGTTGGAAGCTTGCTTGCCTTTAGGGCCTTGCGTGACTTCGAACTGGACTTTTTGACCTTCTTTGAGGGTCTTAAAACCTGCCATATTGATAGCGGAGAAGTGTGCGAACAAATCCTCGCCGCCGTCGTCCGGGGTGATGAAACCAAAACCTTTGGAATCATTGAACCACTTCACAGTACCTGTTGCCATAAAAGAACTTTCAAATGAAAACAAATCACACGAGCCATAAAAGCAAGAAGCTTTTGCCCCCTCCTCAGCCTGCTCACTTCTTATCAACTAGTACATTAAGTACATGTCAATAACTGCATTGTTGGTGCAATAATCCTGTAAGTCAAGCGGTTTTGAGCGTGCCTTGTGAAAAATCCTACACGGACGAATAGTGTGTCTCTTAAACAAGTCTTGATTTATACAATCGCGCCGCCATCTGCGCACAGAACGGAAAACGCGTAAGATGGAAAACAAATGGGATTGGCTTGAGCGTTAGTTTCCGCACACACGAAGATTGAAAGCATTTTAGAATACCCCTATGGCAACCAAGCACGATACCGAGCAGCTGCTGGAGCGGCAGACCGTCAAGCCACCCCCCCTGTACCAGGTGGCGCTGCTCAATGACGACTACACGCCGATGGAATTCGTGGTCGCCATCATCCAGGAGTACTTCAACAAAGATCGCGAAACGGCGACGCAGATCATGCTTTCCGTACACCGTCATGGTAAAGGCGTGTGCGGGGTGTTTTCCAAAGATATAGCGTGTACCAAAGTGGAGTTTGTATTAACGCATGCGCGCAAGGCAGGCCACCCCCTGCAGTGCGTGATGGAGGAAGTATGATTGCGCAGGAATTAGAAGTATCTCTACACATGGCCTTTGTCGAAGCGCGGCAGGCTCGGCACGAATTCATCACGGTCGAACATCTGTTGCTGGCGCTGCTCGACAATCCGTCGGCCGCTGAAGTCCTGCGTGCGTGCGCGGTCAATATCGAAGACTTGCGCAAGACCTTGACGAATTTCATTGGCGACAATACGCCGACCGTGCCGGGCACCGGCGAGGTCGACACCCAACCGACGCTCGGCTTCCAGCGCGTGATCCAGCGGGCGATCATGCATGTGCAGTCGGCCTCGAACGGCAAGAAGGAAGTCACCGGCGCCAATGTGCTGGTGGCGATCTTCGGCGAGAAGGATTCGCACGCCGTCTATTACCTGCACCAGCAGGGCGTGACCCGTCTCGACGTGGTCAACTTCATCTCGCACGGCGTGCGCAAGGACCAGCAGATCGACAGCCAGAAGGCGTCGGAAGGCGTGGAAGAAGCGCAGGTCGAAGGCCAGGCCAAGGAAAGCCCGCTGGACCAGTTTACCCAGAACCTGAACAAGGCTGCCGCCGACGGTCGCATCGATCCCCTGATCGGGCGCGAGGAAGAAGTCGAGCGCGTGATCCAGATCCTGTGCCGCCGCCGCAAGAACAATCCGCTGCTGGTGGGCGAGGCGGGCGTGGGCAAGACCGCGATCGCCGAGGGCCTGGCCTGGCGCATCGTCCAGGAAGACGTGCCCGAGATCCTGCAGAACGCCGTCGTGTTCTCGCTCGACATGGGTGCGCTGCTGGCCGGCACCAAGTACCGCGGCGACTTCGAGCAGCGCCTGAAGGCAGTCCTCAAGCAGCTCAAGGACACCCCGAACGGCATCCTGTTCATCGACGAGATCCACACGATCATCGGCGCCGGTTCCGCCTCGGGCGGCACGCTCGACGCATCGAACCTGCTGAAACCGGCCCTGGCCAACGGCCAGCTGAAATGCATCGGCGCGACCACGTTCACGGAATTCCGCGGCGTGTTCGAGAAGGACCATGCACTCTCGCGCCGGTTCCAGAAGGTCGACGTCAACGAGCCTTCGGTCGAGCAGACCGTGCAGATCCTGCGCGGCCTGAAGTCGCGCTTCGAAGAGCACCACGGCGTCAAGTACTCGTCGTCGGCGCTGACCACCGCGGCCGAACTGGCGGCGCGCTTCATCAACGACCGTCACCTGCCCGACAAGGCGATCGACGTGATCGACGAAGCCGGCGCGGCCCAGCGCGTGCTGCCCAAGTCGAAGCAGAAGAAAACCATCGGCAAGACCGAGATCGAGGACATCATCGCGAAGATCGCGCGGATTCCCCCGCAAACGGTCAACCAGGACGACCGCAGCAAGCTGCAGACCATCGACCGCGACCTGCGCAACGTCGTCTTCGGGCAGGACCCGGCGATCGACGCGCTGGCCTCGGCCATCAAGATGGCGCGCGCCGGACTGGGCAAGCAGGACAAGCCGATCGGCTCCTTCCTGTTCTCCGGTCCGACCGGCGTCGGCAAGACCGAGGTGGCCAAGCAATTGGCCTTCATCCTGGGCATCGAGCTGGTGCGCTTCGACATGTCGGAGTACATGGAACGTCACGCGGTGTCGCGCTTGATCGGTGCGCCGCCGGGCTATGTCGGCTTCGACCAGGGCGGCCTGCTGACGGAAGCCATCACCAAGAAGCCGCACGCGGTGCTGCTGCTGGATGAAATCGAAAAAGCCCACCCGGACATTTTCAACATCCTGCTGCAGGTGATGGACCACGGCACGCTGACCGACAACAACGGCCGCAAGGCGGACTTCCGCAACGTGATCATCATCATGACCACCAATGCGGGCGCCGAAAGCCTGACCAAGCGCTCGGTGGGCTTCGTGGATTCGAAGGCGGCGGGCGACGAGATGGCCGACATCAAGCGCATGTTCACGCCGGAGTTCCGCAACCGCCTGGATGCCATCATCAGCTTCCGTGCGCTGGACCAGGAGATCATCCTGCGCGTCGTCGACAAATTCCTGATGCAGCTGGAAGAGCAGCTGCACGAGAAGAAGGTCGACGCCATCTTCACCGAGAAGCTGCGCAAGTTCCTCGGCGCGAAGGGCTTCGATCCGCAGATGGGCGCGCGTCCGATGTCGCGCCTGATCCAGGACATGATCCGCAAGGCCCTGGCCGACGAGCTGCTGTTCGGCCGCCTGACCAGCGGCGGCCGCGTGACGGTGGACCTGAACGAGAAGGACGATGTGGTCCTCGAGTTCCCGGAAGGCGATGTCCCGCCGCCGCCCGAGCCGGTCGAGACCGTCGAAATCGAGTAAGCGATCCCCGTATCGCCAGGCCGCAAGGCCGCCATGAAAGCCCGCCTCGTGCGGGCTTTTTTTTCGCTCCAGGCCATAGCCCGGCATCATGGGGCAGGCATCAAGGGTGATGGCCGATTTTATGGGAAACTTTATTTCTGGAAGGCATCATTCTTCACGGGCCGGTCATATTTGCTTCCTATACTCGCGGTATTCCGAACCCCGTTCTCCGCTGCCATGCGCTTCGACAAGCTCCAGACCCGCACCAAGATCCTCGGCGCCTTCGCCGTCGTCTCCCTCGCGATCGTCCTGATCTCGGTGGTCTCGCTGTGGCGCATGCAGGGCGCCGACCGCATCACCCGCGAGCTGGTGGACAACAAGCTGGCGCGCCAGCAGGCCATTTCCGAGCTGCTGGGCCTGGCACGCCTGAACGGTGCGCGCACGGTCAGCATCGCGCGCAGCGACAGCCTGGAACTGGGCGACTATTTCCAGGCCCAGCTGGCCCAGGGCGAGCAGGACGCCGCCGCCATCGAAGCGCGCCTGGCCAGGCTGCCGGCGGGCAGCGGCGAGGCGGAACTGGCGGCCCGCGTGGTGCGCGCCAAGGCCGCCTGGCTGGCCGTGCGCAAGCAGGTGTTCCAGGCCAAGGAATTCGGCAAGACCCAGGAAGTCGAGCAGCTCGCCGGCACGCAGTTGGCCAGCAGCTTCGACGCCTATACCGGCGCCCTGGCGGCGCTGCTGGCGGCCCAGGCGCGCGAGGCCCATGCGATGGCCGACGCCTCGGCCGCGGCCTTCCTCACCAGCCGCGTGCTGCTGCTGGCCTTCGGCGGCGCGGCCCTGCTGGTCGGCTGGGGCGCCGCCTGGCTGCTCACGCGCAGCATCGTCAGCCCCTTGCGGGAAGCGGTGCGCCTGGCCGAACGGGTGGCGCGCGGCGACCTCACCGCCGCCATCGCGCACCGCCGCGGCGACGAGATCGGCCGCATGTTCGACGCCCTGAACCACATGACCGAAGGCGTGTCCGACACCGTGATCCGCGTGCAGGGCAGCGCCCGCATGATCGACCGGGCCTCGGCCGAGATGGCCGACGGCAATCGCGACCTGTCGCACCGCACCGAAGCGCAGGCCGCCAGCCTGCATGCCACCGTGCGTGCGATGGTCGAGCTGACCGAGGCCGTGCAGCAGAATCACGTGAACGCCCACGACGCCAACGCGCTGGCGCTGGCCGCGTCCGGCGTGGCCCAGGACGGCGCCGGCGCGGTGGCCCAGATGGTCGAACGGATGGAGACGATTCGCCAGTCGGCCGCGCGCATTGGCGACATCACTGCGATGATCGACGGGATCGCGTTCCAGACGAATATCCTGGCGCTGAACGCCGCCGTCGAGGCGGCGCGCGCCGGCGCGGAAGGGCGCGGCTTCGCGGTGGTGGCCGCCGAGGTGCGCAACCTGGCCCAGCACTCGGCCGCGGCCGCGAAGGAAATCAAGGCCCTGATCGGCGCATCGACCGGCGCCATCGAATCGGGCGCCGGCATCGCCCAGGCCGCCGGCGGCACCATGCGCGAGGTGCTCGGGCGGGTGCGCCAGGTAGCCGACCTGCTGCAGAAGATCGACGCCGCCAGCGCCGACCAGGCCGAGGGCATCGCCGGCGTGCGCAAGGTGATCGCCGACATGGACCACGCGACCCGCCAGAACGCCGCCATGGTGGAGCAGGCCGCGGCCTCGGCCGAGACCATGCGCGCGCAGGCGGAGCAGTTGACGGACGTGGTGGCGACCTTCACGGTACGCGGCGATGCGGCGCGGGCGCTGCCTGCGCCGGGCGGGGAAGAGGACATCGGGCGCGGGCCGGTGCCGACGCTGGCGTATGCCTGAGACACGGGAGGACTGACACCACCGTCGCCCCTGCGAGGGCGGGGGGCAATCCGTCAACGCCGTCGCATCGCAGAACCTGGGTCCCTGCCTGCGCAGGGACGACGTGCCCGGGCGCGGGGCGATGCGCAGGCCTACCAGGAGTACCGCTACACCTGCGGCACCACGGTCACCACCGTCGCCCCTGCGCAGGCAGGGGCCCAATTTATCAATGCCGTCGCATCGCCGAACTTGGGGCCCTGCCTGCGCAGGGACGACGTGCTCAGGGCGTGGGGCGACGTGCCGATTCTTCTTCTGCGTTTTTTTAGCGCATC